>Ga0208566_1000011_pt1 | contig 280715 bp, 260 predicted proteins | sample PL_2010_150m_FD_184159 | JGI IMG/M metagenome (GOLD analysis project Ga0208566, IMG submission 184159) | Freshwater microbial communities from Powell Lake, British Columbia, Canada to study Microbial Dark Matter (Phase II) - PL_2010_150m... | ecosystem: Environmental > Aquatic > Freshwater >...
GCGTTGGAACCACCTGATCCCATCCCGAACTCAGTAGTGAAACGACGCATCGCCGATGGTAGTGTGGGGTTTCCCCATGTGAGAGTAGGTCATCGTCAAGCTTCTACACCAAACCCCCGACCATCTCTCGATGGCCGGGGGTTTGTCTTTGGGCGAAGAAAAAGTCGGCTCACGGTTTTCGAGCGCCCGATAGGCTACTGGGCATGGCCGATAGGCAACGCCCTTGAGAGTTAATCGGAGAGTTAGCGCAAAGCGTTGCTGTGATGGAAGACAACCCTAAGGCTGTGCCTCAGCCTGAATGCAAAGAGCTAGTCCGCCTGGATGTTTGAGCGTGATACATGCTCTCCGCAGCTAGCCCAGCTCGACGGGTCGAACGTGAGCATCTGCTATCGAAGTCCTGCGCAACGAGTGTCCTGCACACAGCTCTCGATAATGAGCCAGCCGTTGCGCTCGTGCCACACAGGCTAGCGCCTGTGTGAGCCTATCGGGGTGTGACTACCTGCTTATTCGCCCATGGTCTTGGCTATCGCATCCAGATTCGTGCGGGACAGGCTGTGAAGACACAGTCGCGAGTGATTGAGGAGCACCGACCCGCTGCTGGACATTGTGAGATGGACAGGTCGTAGCGGAGGAAACTCGCCGAAGCGTTACAGGCTAGCTATATTGCGTACCGCTCCCTGCAGCTGGATGTCCATAAACACCCAGCACTAATTGCAAGGTCGTCGATCAATACAGCCATTAGGGTTCTGCTGTAACGCGGAGCTTCGTGCTGCAAGGGAGTCGTCGAAAGAGATGGCTGGAACCGGTCCGGTAGCGTAGATCAGCGCCTCGCCCGCTTCCGATGCAAATGTTGCAGCCGCTTCTGTTCCAGCACTGCGCTCGACAGTATTGACAGCTTTAGGGCACACCGCATCACTGTGTAACGAGTATCGGTCAGGAAGGACGGTGTGCTGAAGGATGAATTGCACAGCCTGTGTAGCGAGCGTGTGGAGTGCACGCGGACTGCACTCTCTTAGCGGTTCACTTCGGGAGCCGGTGGGCGGCGTCCCGAGTGATAGTCGCCTTACTGGCGAATCCAGGTCTGCGTACGGCCTAAGGCTTCGATGCCGATATAACCGCGAACCTCCAGCTTGTCTCCGCCATCTAGCAGTTTCGCCTTGGCGCTGTAAGTCTTGCCCTTGGCTGGGTCGAGAATGGTCCCGTTGCTCCAGACTTGCTCGCCGGCCGGCTTGAGATCCCAGAGGATAGTCATCCCCTTGATGGGCTGATCCTTGCGTTCGCCGTCGCACTCGCTGCAGACCGGATTTGAGCCGTGATCGGATTTCAGAATCTCGGCTACTTTACCGCTTAGCGTACCGTCAGCGGCCTGCTGGATTTCAACTATGGATTTGGCCTTGCCGGTTTCGTCATCTATGGTTTGCCAGCGACCGGCAGCGGATTCGGCAGCCAATGCCAGGGACGATAGCGAGAGCGGTAGGGCCAGCAGTAAGGCGTTGAACAATGGACGCATGATTTCTCCAGTGATCGAAAATGCAACGCCGACTCTAGCACTGGGCATTTCGTCGCGCTGGCCTCTCTTGGCTGACCGGTCGGTTCTCGTCGCTTTTGTCGCGGTCAGTCGTCCCGATTAGGGGATACGGACCGCCCTACAGTGGCTGCCAGCGCCAGTGCAACGACCGAACTATGTGCGGCATTGGTGCCATGGTTGGCGCCGGGGAACAGCTGGAACTCACTATGCAGGCCCTGGCTGGACAATTGCTGCAGCCGGTCGACCAGATCCTGCGCGTTGCCAACCATGCGTCGCTCGGCCATGTGACGCTGACGGGGATCGTCCATCGACGCATCTGGACCGGGCTGCTCGGCGCCGCCGGCCGTGACCAGCAGCCGCGCGTCGAAGGGCCGCTTCCCGAACTGTTGTTCGAATGCAGCGAGCGCGCGCTCCATGTAGCCCTTGTACCACCAGATTGATGGACTGGCGGCGACATAGCCCTGAAATGCCTGGGGCTGGGTGAATAGTGTGTAGAGCGTAAACAGACCACCGTAGGAGTGGCCGAAGAGTGTTTGACGTTTTGCATCAACCGGGTAGCGATTGGCAATCATTGGTTTGAGCTCGTGCTCGATGAAGGCTAGAAACTCATCGGCCCCGCCCGATGGGGGCGGCTCTCGGCCTGGCAGGCGCTTACGATCCTCGGCCTTTGGTGTGTAATCCTCGGCGCGCGCCTTGAAGTCGTACAGCGCGTCGCCGGGATAGCCGATACCGACTACCAGTACCGAATCGCGCAGCTCGGGGTCAGGTCGATCTCCAAGTGCCAGTGCCTGCGATGCCAGGCCGGGAAACAGAGCGTTGCCATCAAGAACATAGAGTACCGGATAGCCACCCGGCGGCGGTTCATGGCGTGGCTCGGAAATGAAGATGCGATAGTCCTTGCCGGTGTGCTTCGAATGGACGTCCCGTTGTGCACTATGCGGTAGCTGAACAGGTGTCCAAACTGGATCTGCCACCGGCTCGGCGGACGCGGTGGCAAGCCCCAGGCTGGCCAGCAGGGCGAGCAATGCGCCTTTCATGGTTTGGATTGCTCGTGGCGAGGTGGCAGTGGCCCATCCAGCCAGTCCACCTTTAAGGCCTCTTCACCAGAGAAGCGATGAAGGTGGTCGTCAATGACGAAACGCAGGCGCTTTTCCGATTCGCCGGCCTCGGCTTCACAGTCAATCAACAGCTGATCGGCCATGGCTAGCATCCGGCACTGACCGAAGTCGAACTCTACTTTCGCCTGGTGTTCGTCCAACTCGACCTCGGCCTTGTGTGCGAAGTGTTTGCACAGGCGTGTCATGTTGCGTGAGGCACGTGGTGTAGCCACTTGGGCGTGAAACTTGGGCATGGTGATCTCCAGTAAGTCGCCGCCGGTACGCAAGAGGCATCGGCGGCTCGGGCTGATCAGAATTCGTATCGGGCGCCAACCGTGAAGCTGCGTGACGGGCCATAGAAATTAAAGGTGCCAACGCTGCCAACCCGCGAATAGTACTTGCGGTCGAGCAGGTTGTTTACGTCGAAGGTCCCGGTCAACTTGTCTGTAATCGGGTAGGACAGCTTGGCATCGACAACTGCGTAGCCGGGTGCGCTCAGGCGTGGGCTGCCGGCGCGTTCGATGGAGAATTCACTCATGGCCGTCACACCGCCTCCAATGCCCAATCCGCGCAGGGCGCCGCTTGGATGGGTGTACTTGGTCCACAACGAAGCCTGATGCCGAGGCATCAGCGTGAACAACGCGTTGTCGTCGCCAGCCAGGTTCTCGGTTTTCATGTAGGTATAGCCGGCCAGCAGTTCCCAGTCGGGGGTCAGATAGCCGCTGACTTCCAGTTCGCCGCCGCGGATGCGGGTTTTGCCGGTGGCCTCGTAGACGCCTCGGATCGGCACGCCGTTATCATCGATAGCGCCAGCTGCGCGGTTCTCGTCGGTAAGTTGAAAAGCGGTGATGCGCGCGTTCAGGTCGCCGCCGTAATAGCTGCCCTTGATGCCCACCTCGTACTGCTCGCCTTCGCGCGGCTCGATGATGCGTCCATTGGCGCCCGCCTCGCTCTGCGGCTTGAACACCTGCGAGTAGCTGGCGTACAGCGAGTGCTGGTCGTCCAAATCGAATACCAGGCCGCCGTAGGGCGTCACATGACCTGATTCGCTGACATCTTGGGTGGCGCTACTGTTCTCGCCGTCGAAGGTGCTAACCCGTGCGCCGCCAATCAGCGCCAGCCGCTCGATGGGGCGAAAGGTCAGTTTGGCGTAGAGACCGGCTTCGCGTTCGTCGGTTTCTGTTGGCGTGCCAAAGGTGACGTCAGGTTTTCTGGTCTCGTTCGGCTGATAACTGTCCATATCAATGGTGCCGAGATTGCCGCGAGCGTCTGCATACTCGGTCTCGTAGTGCTTGAAGTCGCTGCCGATGACGAACTCGCTGACGTGCCCGAGCAGCTCGAACGGCTGGCTGTAATTGGCATCGACAGCGAGCGTGTCCTGCTCCAGATCGCGGGCTGTATAGGCCAGGCTAGTGATGCCGGATTTCACGTTCCGCGCGCTGAAGGCATAGAGGTAATTGGTTGCACGCTTGGAGCCGCGCACCGCGACGCGCCCATAGCCGCCATTGTCGAAGCGATGTGTCAGCTCGGCGACCGCATCCGTGCTGCGGCTGTCGAAATCGCCCCAGTCAGCGCCCAGATAGGTTGAGCGGCTGAACTCTTCCAAGCTGCCGTTGATGGCGGCAGGGTAGCCGTTGTGCGGCAGGATGTCCTTGGTCTGGTGTATCAGCCCGAAGGACAAGGCGGTTGCGTCGGACAGGTCAACGTCCAGCGCACCGTAGAAGCTCTCGCTGGTATTGGCGTTGTAGTCGACCTCGCCGTTGGTATCGGCACGTGAAATGACAGTACGGCCGCGCACGCGTCCTTGCTCATCGAGCGGGCCGGACAGGTCGGCTTCCAGGTAGTTTGTGTCCCAGCTGCCATAACGCCCGGTGACGCTGCCCTGAAATTCGCCGGTCGGACGTTTGCGCACCATATTGACGATGCCGCCCATCTCGCTCGTGCTGTTGAACAGGCCCGACGGGCCACGCATGACCTCGACTCGATCGAATGGTGAAAGCGATGGGAGGGTGCCGTTGATGCTCGCCATCGGCGCGGGCAGGCCATCGATGTTGAACTCGTCGTACTCGTAACCGCGTGCGTAGATCGAAGAGCGGCCGCTGTCGTTGGTCAGGGTGCGCAACCCCGTGGAGTACTTGGCCAGGTCGTCGAGATTCACGAACTGACGGTCGCGAATGTAATCACTGGTGTAAACGCTGATCGACTGTGGAATATCACGCAGCTCGGCTGGTGTCTTGGTGCCGACAGTAGCAGCCGGTACGGTGTAGCCGCCGCTCTGTTCCGACGAGGGCATGTCGTACAGGCGGTTGCCTTCCACGGTAATGCTATCCAGCTGAACCGGCTCGGCCTGCGTGACGACGCTTTGCGCCAGTGCGCTCAGTGGAAATGGTGCGAGCAGCCCGGCGAGCAGCAACGGCTGGAGGCGGGGAATTCGGAGATATCTGTCCATGGGCGGCTCCTGTAGCGATGAACGTCGAACGGCACTAGCAAACGTTCGCGCAACTTAATGATAATGATTTGCATCACAAGATGTCGGCGCGTAGTCTGCCATGCGTCCGGTCGACGAACCTTTGCGTGACCGAACTTTTGCTTTGCGATCACATTCGTTCGAGGCCGCGCGGCATGAATCAACCTGATCATATTATTCGTGGCGATGAGTTGCCGGCCTTGAGCAGGCCGGGGCTGCGTTTGCCCAACGAGAATGACGACCGTTTGCTCTTTGGCCGGGTGAAATGGACGCAGCTGCGCGATGGCTTGTCTCTGCATTGGTCCGACTGCGAGGAACTACAGGACTTCGTCACGGAAAATACGGTTGGCCCGCGCTTGTCGTTCGTGCTTTTTCTTCAAGGGCAGAGCCAGGTCAGCTACGGTGACCTGTCGCTGACGCTCGGCCATCCTTCAACACGGCGGGTCCCCGAGGGTGTGGCAGTGTCGATGAACGAGCCAGTGCAGTTCCGTCGTCAGGCTCGCCGCGGCAGTCATATCCGCAAGCTGGTGGTGAGCCTGACGCCAGAGTGGTTCGATGGTCGTGGTGAAGGCATCGACGGGACAGACGGGGCGATCCGCAGTTTCATGGCCAGTCATCTGACCCCCCGTGTCTGGAAACCGTCTGCACGTCTGCTGTCACTGGCCGACCAGATGCTGAATCCTCCTGGGTACGCCCCCCTACTGGCTAGCCTGTATCTCGAAAGCCGGGCGCTGGACATTGCCTGCGAGGCATTGGCAAGCCTCGGCCAGAGCGCGGCCTCGGTTGATCCTGGCTTGCGTCCTCAGGAGCACCGCCGGCTGACGCGTCTTGTCGAGCTGCTTGATAGCGGCGAAGCCGACAAGTGGAGCCTTGAACAAATTGCTCGTGAAACGGGCGTCAACGCCACTACGTTGCAACGCCAGTTCCGCTTGTTCAAGGGCATGACGATATTCGAGTACCAGCGTGCACGGCGCTTGAGCGTGGCACGCGAGGTGCTGGAGCGAGAAGGCTCCAGCGTCATCGAGGCTGCGTGGCGTGCCGGTTACAACAGCCCGGCCAACTTCGCCACAGCGTTCAAGCGGCAGTTCGGCATCTCTCCGCGGCAGGTACGTGCGCGGGTGTGACCGAAGCAGATAGACGCTGCTATTTCACGCCAAGTGATGCGCAGGAACGACGATCCGATTAGCGGTGGCCCCGAACAGGACCGGCCGTCTGGCGCCGCTCCAGAAAAGCGTTTGTAACCCGATGTGTTAGAGACGTCATCTCACTGGAGCCGCGCTTATGCAACTCGACGATCTGTTTGCCAATCTTCACCAGCTTCCCAGCGTACCCAAGGTCGCACAGGACCTTATCCAACAGTTCGATAACCCGAATACCTCCATCGAGGCGGTCGCACGAAACATTGCCTGCGACCCGGTGATCTCCGCACGCGTGCTGCGCCTGGCTAACTCGGCACGCTTCCGCGGCGCCCGCGAATCGACCAGTGTTGAAGACGCGGCCTTGCGACTGGGTTTCAACACCCTGCGCACCTTGGTACTGGCATCGGCATTCACCTCGGCCTTCAAGCTGCAGGCCGGCTTCGATCTCAGGGCGTTCTGGTATCACAGTTTTCTGGTTGCCAGCATCAGCCGTCTCCTGGCCAAGCAGGTGGGAGCCGACGTCGAAACCGCGTTCACCTGCGGTATGCTTCACGACATCGGTGAGTTGCTGATCCAGACCGGTGCACCGCAGCTGGCCGACAGGCTTGGTGACGGCGCTACCTCAAGCCCTGGCCGCGCGGCCACCGAAACCCTGCAGCCGGGCTTTGGTTACCCTGAAGTGGGCGCCGAACTGGCGCGTCGCTGGCAACTGCCGAAGGTGCTGCAAGATGCCATCGCTTACCAGGCTCGCCCGTTACAGGCACCCAACGGCAACACCTTGCCATATGTCGTCGCCCAGAGCGTAGCCTTGGCGCAGGCGCTACAAGACAAAGGCGGTGATATCGGCTTGGCGCTTGAGTCCGTAAAGGGACCACTGTCCGACAACATGGGTCGCGCTGCACTCTGCAAGTCGCTGCCGGGTGCCATCGAAACGGCGAAGATCTTCGTAGAAATGGTCTGATCTGCTCAGCGCTCTTGCGTTGCACAACGCAGGTTGGCCGAGCAGAAGTGAAACGCTTGTACGGGAGCGCCTTCGGGCGCTCTTCCTTAGGCACCAGCTTGATCAGCCCGTTCGTCGGCAGGCCGCGGTGGAGGCGCTCCAGCGTTCAAGTCATTCCGGGCTGTGCCGACTAAAGAAGTGCTCGACTGCCATTTGAATAGTGCCATTATGATGGCCAGCTTCCGTTGCACGCCGGACGTCAGTCGTCCGAGAGGTCACCCGATGCTTCGAACCTCGTTTCGCCATCTTTCGTTAGCTCTGACGCTGATCGCTTCTTTATTCGCTTTTCAAACCGCGTACGGGCACGGCGTTACGGTCGTCACGGAAGAACTGCCACCCTACAACATGACGGTTGACGGCAAGCTCACCGGCATGAGCACCGAGGTGGTACAGGCGGTCATGGACGAGGTAGGTGAGGCAGCTCGCATCCAGTCGATGCCATGGGCGCGCGCTTACGACATCGCGCTCAACTCAGAAAACGTACTGATCTATTCCATTGCCCGTACCCCGCAGCGCGAGGAGCTGTTCAAGTGGGTTGGCGTGATCGCGCCGACGCGCTGGTTCCTGTTTTCGCTGCCCGGCACCGAGTTCAACCTCAAGAGCCTCGACGATGCCCGTGAGTACCAGATTGCTACCGTGAAACAGGATGTCGGTGAGCAGTATCTGATCGACAAAGGATTTGTCATCGGCCGCAACCTCCAGTCGAGCAATAAGTACGAGCACAACTATGAAAAGCTCAAGGCTGGGCGGGTGAATCTATGGATCTCCAACGAGCTGAATGCTCACTATCTGGTTCGTCAGGCCAGCGGCAATGCTGACGACTCTGCAATCCCTCAGCTAAGGCTGGATGACCTCGGTGGCGCGAACGGCCTGTGCATGGCGTTTAGCCGCAACACGCCGGACGATGTTGTCGAGCGCTTCCGTCAGGCACTCGCCCGTGTCCGCGCCGATGGACGCTATGACGCCATCGCCGCCCGATGGCTTAAATGAACGTCAACGCACCCAATCCGGCCCCCCCGGCGAATGGACATTGGCAGACCGCTTCACTCGGTCGTCGCCTGGTGCTGGCGACGCTCGGCTTCTGCCTGTTGTTCACTGTGGGGGCAGTGGGGTTGCGTACCTGGCTTGCCTGGCAGGACAGCCTGACCGCGATGAATGCCGAGCTGGTGCTAATCGACCAGGTATTTCAGAGCAACCTGGCCAAAGCCATCTGGGAAATGGACAGCGATGCGCTGAAAACCCAGCTGGACAGCGTCGCCGCGGCTGCCCCGGTTGGCCGCGTCGAGCTGCAGATCATTCGTGCGGGGCGTGAGCCGGAAGTCATTCAGCGGCAACGGGCCCAGCAGCAGGTTGAGCACCGCGCGCCGGTATTGCAACGTATGCTCACCTACGAAGCCTATGCCGGCGCTGGCGAGACGGTTGGCGAGCTGAGGTTGGAGGGCAACGAAGGACTGCTCTGGGAGCGGCTCATCAATGAAGTTGCCGAAATCATCATCACCCAAGTCATCCAGTCGCTTCTGTTGGCTGGGTTGATCATGTGGATGTTCAACCGCACCGTGACGCTGCACGTTCGACGGATCGCTCGTCACCTCACTCGCCTGACTCCAGATAACCTGGACCAGACGTTGCGCCTAGATCGTTCGGTGAAACACCACGATGAGCTGGGTCTGCTGGAGTCGGGCGTCAACAGTGTGCAGTCCAAGCTCTCTGCCTATCTGGAGCGGCAACATCAGGACGAGTTAGCGCTCGCTGCTCACCGGGACCGCCTTGCCGAATTGGTGGAAGAACGTACTGCCGAGTTGCGGGCCGCCAACGTGTTGTTGGAGCAACTGTCACGTAGCGATCCGCTGACCGGATTGGCCAACCGCCGGCATTTCGACGAGATAAAGGAAGTCGAATTCCGGCGTGCCCTACGGCTCAGTCAGCCTCTGACCGTATTGATGTGTGACGTCGACTTTTTCAAGCGCTACAACGACCACTATGGCCACGCGCAGGGCGACCAGTGCTTGCAGTTGGTGGCCGACACGCTCAAGCACGTATTCGCTCGTGCAGGCGAAGTGGTAGCGAGGCTGGGCGGTGAGGAATTTGTCGTGCTGTTGCCGGGCGTTGACGCCGAATCCGCCCATCGTTCCGCTGCCCGATTGCAACAGCGGCTAGCTGAGCGGGAGATGCCCCACGAAGCCTCGAAGGTTTCGCCTTACGTTACGCTCAGCATCGGTTTGGCCGGCCTGGACCCGAATAGCATGGATCAATTCGAACAACTTCTGCACCGTGCGGACGAAGCTCTCTACCGAGCCAAGACGCAGGGCCGTAACCGTATCTCCGACTGATTTGCGAGGACCGCACGATGCGCCCGATTGCCTGGATCGCTCTTTCCCTGGGGTTACTTGGCGCATTGACACATGCCGGGCCGGTGCGGGTGGTAACTGAGGAAACGGCGTACAGCTATTTACAGGATGGCAAGGTCAGCGGCCCGGCTACCAAGGTGGTCGAAGCGACCTTGCAGCGTGCCGGGCTGGATGACTACCACATAGGTCTTTACCCCTGGGCACGGGCCTATGACATGGCGCTGCAAGAGCCGGACGTCCTTGTCTATCTCATCGCGCGGACGGCGGAGCGCGAGGCTCTGTTTCGCTGGGTGGGCGAAATCACGCGCATCGATTATCACTTCTACAAGCTGCGCGAGCGGGATGACATCAAAGTCCCCGACCTCGAGGCGGCGAAGGTGTATCGGGTCGGGGTGCTGCGCGAGGATGTTCGCCAGCACTACCTGCTGGCCAATGGTTTCAACAAGATCGTTGTAACGGCGCACAACAGCGACAACTTCAAGCGGCTGCTCAATGGCCAGGTCGACCTTATTCCTATGCCCGAGCGGGACATGCTTGCGCTGTGCAAAGAGGTCGGTCTGGATCCGAGCGCCGTCGAGCGTGTCTTCACGCCCGACAGTTCGACGCGGCTTTACATGGCATTCAGCCGTGAGACCGATGATGCCACCGTGCTGCGCATGCAGTCCGCGTTCGAACATCTCCAGGCCGAAGGTGCGGTGGCTCGCCTGATGAACGTTCAGCGCTGACGGAAACCACCGCTTCAGCTTGCTCAGTTAGCGCTGGTCTGTTCAAACTCGTTTAGCGCCTTGCGGCAGCCTATCCCCGAACCTTCTCCCAGCCCGGCTTCTACCCAGGGCAGGATGGCCAAGGGTGGCGCTATCAAGGCCCCCACCACACTGGCAACCGCACGGACTGCCAATTCACCCGTCACTACGCTGACCTGCGGGTCACTCAGGGTGCCTTTCAGTTGGACAGGTGAATTGCCGGACAACAGGCTGATGTCTTTGGCATGGGCCTCGAAGGCCAGATCCAGACGCTCGGTGCCGAGCTTGATGTTGCCGCCTCCAGTGATATTGCTGTCGGCGGTACTGACAAAGAACTGCTCCAGTTTCGCAGTTCCGTCAGTCGAATCGAAACGCAGGTAGGTGCAATTCATCGGTACCTGATCGGCATCAGCCAGCGCGGCCACTGCGGCTTCCCCTGCATCCAGTCCAAGTAGCTCTACTGCCAGCATGTCCAGTTTGCCGCCTGACATGGCTAGTTCAAGTTTTCCATCCAGTTCGGCGGCCATTTCACCCAAGGACTCGCCTTCAAATCGAAGGTCCAGCTTGCCGCCGATGGTGCCGGCAGAGTCCCTGGCGACCTTGGACAGATCGGCTTCTCGTAGAAGCGGAGAGAGGTTGACGCTGGTGATATCCAGATGCAACTCGCCCGTTGGTTCCTCGGGGCGAACGTCCAGTCGCAATCGGCCGTTCGCAGTTCCCTTGCCGATGCTGAGCGTCAGGGGTTCTGTGACCAAGACCCCCTCGTCCAGCTCGGCTTTGAAGTCGACTGCATTCAGCGGGATCTCCTTGGCCAGTAGCTTGTCCGCCTCGTATCGAACTATGGCGTCACGATCGCGCAGGGCATCGAGGCCCAGCGGTTCGCTGGAAAACACCTGCCCGTCGTTGGGGTCTGTCGGGGTGCCGGGCGCTTTTAGGTCCGCGAGATCAAGGGTGTCCGAATGCAGATTGGCCCAGAGCATCGGACGGCCACGAAGGCTGAGGCGAACGTCACCGCTGAGGTCGCTTTGACCCCATTTCGCCCGGAGGTCCTGTAGCCGCAGTTGCTGGTCTTCCCAGAGCAGCTGGCCGCGCAACTGATAACCGGCCAGCGAGGGCAGGCTTAGACCGGTCAGCGGATTGAGGTTGGCCGGGTTCGGCCCCTCAAGCGATACCGCCAGGTCAGCGGCCTCCAACTGCAACGGGTCGGTGACCGTGCCCTTTACGATCAGATGGCTTTCGCGGGACGTTACTGTGCCTTCGACGGGATACGGTTGGTTGTTGAACAGCTCTTCCAGTGCGCCGACATCAAGTTCGAAATGCAGCGGTACTTCGTTGCGCCAGGCCTCGCCCGTCAGCTGCAGCCCAGCGTCAGTAGAGGCCGCGTCGACCTCGACTCGCAAATCGCGTGCGGGGTTTTGATAGCGCAGATGCGTGTCGTGAATGCGCGCAGAGTTCTGCGCCAGTTGCGTGTGTAACTCCCCATCCAGCGTGCCCAGTTTTGGGTAGCCCAGCGGCGCAAGCGCGCGGCCCAGATCCAGCTGTTCAACGGTTAAATCGACCGTCCCGCTGAGAGAGTTCTTTGTCAGATCCAGCGAGCCGTTAGCGCTGATGGCCCCTTCGCCTTGTGCAGCATGCAGCCGTTCTATCTCCAGACGCTGCTTGGCCAAATTGCCCTTGAGCACGATGTCGCTCAGCGCAGCATCGCCATACAGGAGCTGGCCCAGGCTGAGGTCCTCCTCGCCACGGTACTGACGCAACGGCTGCAGCAGTTCTTGAGCACGTTGTTGCATTGATTGCTCGTCACCCTTGGTTTGGGATTGCGCGTCCTTCCGCGCTGATTCGAGCAGGCGCATCACGCCCCAACGATTGAGATCGAGCTTGTTGCCGTGCAGTTGCACTGTCAGCTCGGGCGTATCGCCACGCTCCAGTATGAACGAGCCAGTCAGGTGGCTTTCGCCCGATTTAAGGTCAATGTCCTGTAGTGCCCAGCGTTGCCCGTCACGTTTCAATCGCGTATTGAAATCAAACGCCGGTACATCGATGGCTGGGTGATCGAAACTCATCAGCTCTGCCGAGTCGGGCGCGCTTACGGTCAGTGTTCCCTGCAGGGCATCGAGCTGCGGCAACTGCTTGGCCTCACCATCGAAGTGCGCCTGGATCTCACCCAGTTGCGCATCGAGCTTCACGGCATAGGGCGAACCGCTGGCCAGGGCCTGGGACGGTGGCTCGCCGATCAGGCTCAGGGTCAGGGGTTTGCCTTGTACGTTGCCCGTGCCTTCAATGGACAGTTGGCGTTGCCCAGGACCGTTATTGGTCGTCGCGATGTCGAGTGTCACCTGAGTGTCCAGTTTCGCGTCGCGATAGGTTAACTGACCGTTCTGGATACGGATCGTATCTGGCTGGATGGGTGGCTTGCTGCTGTTGGTTTTGCTGCCGGTCAACGCAGCCCAGTTGGACTGACCGTCTTCCTGTCTGGCCAGGTGAATCTGCGGATGGTCGAGTTCGAGCAACTGCAGGCTCAAATCGCCAGTTAGCAGTGCGCCGACATCGACTTTCGCCTGCATGGCGTCAAGTTTGAGCATATAAGGGTGCTTGGCCCAATCGGGGTTGGCGATCTGGATATCGCCAACCTTGACCCCCAGCGGAAAGCCCCAGTCGATGTCGAGACTGCCGATCTCGACGGCGCGTCCTTCGAGGCGCTGACTCAGCTGGGCTTCGATCTTTTCGCGGGCCCACTGGGTCTGTACCAGCACTGCCGCCAGCACTGCCAGCAGCACCAAGGCCGCCAATACGATCCCGATGATTTTCGCTGCCTTCGCCACCTTGCCTCCTGTTCCGGTCCGCTCGCGCGTGGGTAAGTGAGGGTCTGCTGCACTGAGGTGCAGCGGTATAAAGGTGTCGACCCCTCACTGGGCGAAAAAGGTCACTGTAAATGCTGAGCGGATAGTGCGTTTCAGCCGTGAGCGCCGCAGCAGTGGGCAGCGAAAGCCGCTAGTGGGCTGGTTTACGGGACCATGAGCTGGACAGGACACGGACGAACGGCATCGCCATCGTCCGCGCTAGCGGGTTTAGTTTTTGAGATCGGCGAGCATTGCTGTGGCCACCGCTTCGGCAACCTTGATGCCGTCTACGCCGGCCGAGAGGATGCCGCCGGCGTATCCCGCGCCTTCTCCGGCCGGGTAGAGGCCGCGTGTATTGATGCTCTGCAGCGAATCGTTGTCGCGTTTGATTCGTACCGGCGAGGAAGTGCGTGTTTCGATACCGGTGAGAATCGCATCGGTGCGGTCGAAGCCGCGGATCTGTTTGCTGAATGCAGGCAAGGCTTCGCGGATTGCCTCGATCACGTAATCCGGCAACGAAGGCGCCAGGTCGCCCAGACGCACGCCGGGCTTGTAGGACGGCTCGACTTCGCCGAATTCGCTGGATGGACGACCACGGATGAAATCGCCCACCAGCTGGCCCGGCGCGCAGTAGTCGCTACCGCCCAGCTCGAAAGCGCGAGACTCCAACTGCTCTTGCAGTTCGACGCCCGCCAGTGGGCCGCCAGGATAATCCTCATCCGGATTGATGCCGACGACGATGCCGGCGTTGGCGTTGCGCTCGTTGCGCGAGTACTGGCTCATGCCGTTCGTCACTACGCGCCCCGGCTCGGAGGTTGCAGCCACCACGGTGCCGCCTGGACACATGCAGAAGCTGTAGACCGCGCGCCCGTTCTTCGCGTGGTAGACCAGCTTGTAGTCGGCCGCGCCCAGTTCCGGATGCCCGGCGTACTTGCCCAGGCGTGCCTGGTCGATCAGCGATTGCGGATGCTCGATGCGAAAGCCCACGGCAAAGGGCTTGGCCTCGATGTACACGCCCCGCTCATGCAGCCTGCGGAAAGTGTCGCGCGAGCTGTGACCCAGGGCGAGCACCACATAACGGCTACGAATTTCTTCGCCATCGGCCATGCGCACGCCTTCGATGCGGCCATCCTCGATGATGAAGTCGATCACACGGCTGTCGAAGCGCACTTCGCCGCCCAATGCCTTGATCTCTTCGCGCATGGTCGAGACCACGCCGGTCAGGCGGAAGGTGCCGATGTGCGGCTTGCTGACAAACATGATTTCGTCCGGCGCGCCGGCGCGGACGAACTCGTGCATGACCTTGCGACCGTAGAACTTAGGGTCCTTGATCTGGCTGTACAGCTTACCGTCGGAGAACAGCCCCGCACCGCCTTCACCGAACTGCACGTTGGATTCAGGGCTCAGCACCTTCTTGCGCCACAACGCCCAGGTGTCCTTGGTACGGCTGCGCACATCGCGACCACGCTCCAGCACGATCGGCCGGAAGCCCATCTGCGCCAGCGTCAGCGCAGCGAACAGGCCGCAGGGACCGAAGCCGATCACCAGTGGGCGCTCTTCCAGCCCGTCAGGCGCCTGTCCGACCGGGTAATAACCGGTGTCCGGCGAGACACGAATGTTGCGATCGTCGGCCAGGCGCGCCAGCACCTTCGCCTCGTCAGCCACGCTGGCGTCGATGATGTAGACGAAGGTGATCTCGCTGTTCTTCTTGCGTGCGTCGTAGCTGCGCTTGAAGACCGTGAAGTCGAGCAGCTCGGTATCACTGATCCCGAGGCGCGTGGTAACGGCGTGGCGAAGGGCCTCGGCGGGATGGTCGAGCGGCAGTTGCAGTTCGTTGATGCGAATCATGACAGGTCCTGGCCGGTGGCCCCGGCAGAGGTGAAGTGGGGGAGCGGCGAACCTGGGCGGTTCGGGCGGCGCGCAGTGTAGCCGCGGCAGGGCGGGCTGTCATGAGGATGCTAGGAGTGGAGCGAGTTGGCCGTCGCAGAGGCGACAGCCGGCTCACAAGGTAGGGTTACTGCAGGATCACCCGAGCGTTAACGGGTTGCAGCGGGCGATTATTGGCATGGCCCACGGCATCGGTCAGCGCCTGGATCTGCTCACCTGATGCGACGATTGGCTGCTTGAGCACCAACCAGCGAACTCCTTCCGAACAGGGCGGCGTGGTCAGCGAGCCGTTGAAACGGTAGTAATCCAGATCCGCAGGTAGCATGTCGCGGATATTCACCTGCTGCGCTACAGGCTGTTCCGTGCCTTCTGCCGGCGGAGCGTTCCAGAGTTTGGCCAGCACGGGGTTCTGCTTGCCTTCTTCGAACATGACTGCCACCACCGCCAGGTTGCCGTTCTCGTCAGCATGGACCAGATGGCCTTCCAGCGGATAAGACTGACCCTTGATCAGGTTTTCGCTGGGCATGTGAAAGTGAAACTGGATGAGCTGGAACGTCTGGTCATCGAGTTTTAGCGTACTGCCGGGCTCGTAAGCGACCTGCACGGTATGGCCGTTGTTGGCGACCTCGCTCGCGCCGGCCTTATAGTCGACCGCCAGAGGCTTCAGTTCCGCCTCCACGAAACCCTGCAGATTGACTGGCGACTGGTTCTCGCCGGCACAGGTGTTGAACTCCGGGGTGAGCGTTGCCCAGTGCTCAGGCCCAGTTTCTCCCGAGTAGTCCCACTGCGTGCCGGGTGTGACGGCGAGTGCGCTAGTGCAAAAGAACAGGGTAGCCAACGAAGGGGTGAATGATTTCATGTCGATTCTCCTCGGCCCGGGTATCGGTCGCCGCCAACCTCGCGCTGGCGATGATCGGCGGCTTTGCGTATTGGTAACCGCACCCGCGATGGTCTGTCGGCGCGGGATGCTTCGGTTTTGCGCTGCTTTCTCTTTTGTCGTTCGACGCCTGCTTCTGTTCGCCTGACCCGACAGAGGGCTGCGGCAATCCGTCTGGTGAGCTTTCCGCTTCCCTTTCTGGTTAGCGGACTTCACCATGCGCGCCTTGTTTACGGTTCTGAAGTCGGAGCGACCCATGATCAATAACGATGTGATGCGCAGCCTGCGCTACATCCTCAACGTCAATGACGCCAAGATCGCTGAGATCACTCGGCTGACGGGTTGCGAGATACCTGACAGCGAAGCGGTGGCGTACCTGAAGAAGGACGATGAGGACGGCTTCAAACCCTGTCCTGACCGGATCATGGCGCATTTTCTCGATGGTCTGGTGATCTACAAACGGGGCAAGGACGAGAGCCGCCCGACGCCGCCCATCGAGCTGCCGGTGTCCAACAACACGGTACTGAAGAAATTGCGTGTGGCCTTCGAGCTGAAGGAAGACGACATGCACGCCATCCTGCAGTCGGTTGACTTTCCCGTCTCCAAGCCGGAACTCAACGCGCTGTTTCGCAAGGCGGGGCACAGCAACTACCGGGTCTGCGGTGACCAATTGCTGCGCAACTTCCTGAAGGGCCTGGCTCAGCGAAGCAACTGAACGCCGCTTGAGCGTGCATATAAAAGCCCCGCTGTCATAGGCGGGGCTTTTAGCGGGTTCCGATGAGCCGTTAGCTCTGGATCATCGAGATGACTTTGTCGCGCAGCTGAGGATTGTTCTGCACCGCCTGGTTGATGGCGTTGTATTCCTCGATGCTCAGGTCGTTGTCTTCCACCGTCTTCATCATCTTCTGATTAGCCTGCTGCTGCAGTTGCTGGGCTTCGGCCGGATCACCGACCTCCTCCAGCTTGGCGGTGAAGTCCTGGCGGATCTCCATGATCTCGCCCAGCGAGTCCGCAAATTTTTCCAGCTTCTTATCGCTAATCTCCGATGCCTGCATCACCGGTGCGGCCTGCTGGGGCTGCGGCTGGCTGGCTTGCTGAGCTGAAACTTGCGAAACGCCTGCTGCCATAAAAAGAGAAAGCAGGCTGGCAGATACGAAGCGAGCATTAGGCTTGGTCATGGGGCGACTCCTGATTTTGAAAGGACGATCAGGACTTTGCATCACCCATGCCAGATTGGCGATGTACTTATAAGTTATTGAATATTATAGACATGTACCGCTTGTCTCGTTCGTTTCGACGGGCTAAGACGTGCTGTGTATAGTGCCAGAATGGCACATGTAGCAGTTTGGCAAAGAACCTCAACCTTGCGCGGCGCGCTTCTGTTGAAGGTAGTGATCCCTTTGGTCGCGATCATGCTCGGCTTCAGTTATCTATTGCTGTGGACGGTCGAGCGCAACAGCGAGCGGCGCTTGCAGGAAGAGGTCGAACTGGTGGCTCGGGCCGTGCGGCTGCCACTCAGTGACAGTCTGGAGAAGAAACACGAACGCACCTCCCAGCAGGTGCTCGAGTCGGTGCTTGGCGTCGGCCGTGTCTATGGCGCCTACCTCTATGACGACCGGGGCGAACTGGTGGCCTACGCTGGCGCCATCGAGCCGGACCAGGATCGGACTTCGATTCAAGAGCTGGCCGCAGATGGCAAGCGCCGTGGGGGTTATCAACGTATCCGTGGTCGCGAGGTGTATTCCTACTTCCTGCCGTTGGAGCAGGATGGTGGACGGATCAACGGGCTGCTGCAGGTGACACGTCGCTGGAACGATTTCGAACGCGACACGCGTAAGCTGCGGTTCATCGCGGGCATTTCCGCGGCAGCGCTGGCGTTGGCAGCGGTCTGCATCGTGCTGCTCGGACACTGGTCGGCGATCGGCAGGCATTTGCAGCAACTGACTCTGAGTATGGCCCGTGTCGCCGCCGGCGACCGTGAACACCGTGCGCCACGCAGCGGCCCGCAGGAAATCGCCGTGCTGGGTCGGGCATTGAATCAGATGCTCGACAGCATTGCTGATGCCGAGCAGCGCATGGCAGAACAGAAAGCGCGCGAGGCCGAGCTCGAGGCGCGCTTGCGGCGCTCTCAGCAACTGGCGGCAGTAGGCCGTCTGGCAGCAGGTGTCGCCCATGAACTGGGCAGCCCACTCAGCGTGATCGACGGCAAGGCACAGCGCGTGCTGCGCAGCGAAGCATTGGAGGACGGCCAGCGCAAGGGGCTCCTGCAGATCCGCAGCCAGGTGCGGCGCCTGAGCGAGATCGTCCGCCAGTTGCTGGACTTTGGCCGCGCCGCCGGGCGGCCGGCACGGCGCATGCCCGCCGAAGTGCTGGCGCATTCCGCCGCGGCTGCTGTGGCCGATGAGCTGGCTGGACTCAATGTCGCCCTCCAATTACAGGCATCGACCGCGCCCCTGTACTGTGAGGTCGATCCGCCGCGCTTCGAGCAGGCACTGACAAATCTGCTGCGCAACGCCGCCCAGGCCAGCCCTGGAGGGCAGGTGCTGATGAGTTGGTGGTGCGAGGACGACCGCCTGATTTTCCAGGTCGAGGACGATGGCCCCGGTGTTGCCGAAGAGCACCGGACGAACCTGTTCGAACCGTTCTTCACCACCAAGCCGGTTGGCAAGGGCAGCGGCCTCGGGCTGGCTGTCGCTCACGGCGTGGTCGCCGAATGCGGGGGGCGGATCGAACTGGTCAAGAGCTCGCTGGGGGGCGCGGCGTTTCGTATTTCCCTGGCCCTGGCCGATGAGGAGAAAGGCAATGCACATGGCTGACAGCTCAGCCCAGCGGGTACTGGTGGTCGAGGATGACGACGGCCTGCGCCAACTACTGGTCGAGGAACTGGAAGACCGAGCCCTCCTGGTTCGTTCCGTCGCGAGTGCAGAAGAGGCCGTGCCGCTACTCGATAGCTGGGAGCCCGATCTGGTGTTGAGCGACCTGCGCTTGCCGGGTGCCGATGGCATGGCGCTGTTGCGTCGGGTCAAGTCGATGCAGGCGGCGCCGGCGTTCCTGGTGATCACCGCGTTCGGCAGTATCCAGCAGGCCGTAGTGGCACTGAAGGAAGGCGCCGATGAATTCCTGACCAAGCCGCTGGATCTCGATCACCTCGGCCTTGCGGTGTCGCGCGCGCTGGAAACCCGCCATCTGCGCGACGAGGTGCGGCGCTTTCAGCAGTTGCTCAGCGATGACCGTTTCCACGGCATGCTGGGACGCAGCCGAGTGATGCGTGGGTTGTTCGACCAGATCCGCCAGCTGGCCCGAGCGGCAGGCCCGGTGCTGGTGATTGGTGAAAGCGGTACCGGCAAGGAGTTGGTGGCGCGTGCGGTGCATGCCGAAAGCGAGCGGGCCGGGCGACCATTTCTGGCGATCAATTGCGCCGGGTTGCCGGCCGAACTGCTCGAAAGTGAATTCTTCGGTCACACCGCTGGCGCCTTCACTGGCGCCACTCGCGCTCACAAGGGACTGTTTCAGCAGGCCGATGGTGGCACGCTGTTCCTCGATGAGATCGGCGAGATGCCGCTTCCGTTGCAGGCCAAGCTGCTGCGTGTGCTGCAGGAGGGCACCATCCGGCCAGTGGGTGGCGAGCGCGAGCTGAGCGTCGACGTTCGCATCATTGCAGCCAGCAACCGCCCACTGGAAACCGCTGCCGGACGTGAGTCCTTCCGCGAGGATCTGTTCTTTCGCCTGGAAACTTTCATCCTGCAGGTGCCGCCCCTGCGTGACCGTGAAGAGGACCGTGAACTGCTCGCCGCAGGCTTCGTCGCGCACTACGCCGCACGCGACGGCCGCCCGGTGCTTGGTCTGTCGCAGCCAGCGCTTGAGCAAATCAGGCGTTATCCCTTTCCTGGAAACGTGCGTGAGCTGCAGAACGCCATGGAGCGAGCGGTGACCTTTTGCCATGGGCGCATCATCGAACTGGAGCACCTACCGGCGCGCATCGCCAAACCCCAGGACAACCCGCCCGAACGCCAAGCGGATGAGCTGCTTGGCCTGATGATCGGCGGCCCTTTGCTGCCCACCCTTGATGAGCTGGAGATGCGCTACATCCAGCACGTGCTGGAGCGCGTCGAGGGCAACAAGCGGCGCGCCGCGGCGTTGCTCGGAATCGGCCGGCGCACGCTGTACCGCCGTCTGGGCGAAAAGGAACAGGATGAAGCTTGAGGCAAGCACGCAAGGTGTCGAACGCGTGATGTGCGGCTATCCTGCGAAGCTGTGCAGGGCCCTGAGCTTGTTAGCCCACAAGCATCGGCTCTAGACGCGGGTCGCCGTGTGAGCGCTCACGGATCGCCACCCACTCCGTCAACGCGCTGATCGAGCGCGGCGGTGAGATCAGGTAGCCCTGAAACAGATCGCAGCCGGCCTGCAGCAGTGCTTCCTGTTTTTCCATGGTGTCGACGCCCTCGGCATTGACTCGTTTGCCTTGCGCACGACAGAAGGCAACGATTGCCGTCAGGCTTTCCTGCATGTCCGGTCGGGTCAGCCGCTTGATGATGGCCATGTCCAGCTTGATGGTGTCAGCCGGGTATTCGAGCAGCTGTTGAATAGAGGTGTAGCCAACGCCGAAATCGTCGATTGCAACGCGAAAGCCCGCCGCTCGGATCGCCCGCACCACGCCCATGGTGGAGCTGCTCAGCTCGGCGGCGTAGGTTTCGGTCAGTTCGATTTCGATCTTTCCAGGCGCAACGCCGTGAACTTTGGCGCGCTCGATCAGGTAGCGGCAGATGTGATCATCAGTGAGCTGCGCCGACGAAATGTTGATTGCGAGGATGACGCCTTCACCGAATAACTTGACCAGCTCCGGATAGCCCGCCAGCGCGCGGTCGATCACCCAGCTGTCGATCTTTGGAAACAGCCCGGCGCGCTCGGCTATCGGAATGAACTCGCCAGGCGATACCGTGCCCAGCGTCGGCGAATGCCAGCGCAGCAGTGCTTCACAGCTGACCACAGTACCGTTACGGTCCACGGCTGGCATGTAGACCAGGCGCCATTGCTCATCGCTGCCCAGCGTACGCAATTGTTCCTCGATCGTCCTGATTCGCTCATTCTGTTGTTCAAGCTGAGCCGAATATGCCACCGCGATGTTCTTGCCTTCGGCCTTGGCCTGGTACATCGCAGTGTCGGCACGGGTCAGTAATTGGGTCACCGAGTTGGCGTCTGCGGGGTAACGCGCGGTACCGATGCTCACACTGATGGGATAAGTGCGCTCAACGAGACGAAAGCCCCCGCGGCACAGCCCGATCAGCGTATCCGTCAGCGCCGGCAGTGAGTCGTCGACTGCGTGGGCGGTCAGCAGAATCGCGAATTCATCGCCAGACAAGCGCGCAAAGGCTGTTTCGGTGTCCGGATATTCCGCTTGATGCTGCGCCAGCACGCCCTGTACACGTTGCGCGAACATGCGCAGCAGTGCATCGCCCGCATCGTGTCCGTGCTGATCGTTGACACGTTTGAAGTTGTCCAGATCAAGGAACAGGAGGGCCAGTTGCCTGCGCTGCTGTGAGCACTGTGCGTACATTGCAGCGGCCAGCACGCCGAAATGAGTACGGTTGCTGATCTGGGTCAGGCTGTCTGTCCAGGAAATCTCCTGGATGCGTTGCAAGGCGGCAGTGTTGCGTTCGTGCAAGGTCTTCATATTTGCCGTCAGGGTGCCGATCTCACCACCGACGCGCGGGTCATCGAGCGCTTCGCGTTTGCATAACAGCAACTCGGTGAGCTGACTGTCGAGTTGGCTGATCGGATCGGTGACATAGCGGCGAATCAACAGCAACAACAGGCCAATAGAGATCAAACAGAGCAGTCCACCGCCAAGGGCGAAGGCCAGGCTGAGCATCCGCAAGCGATCAGCAATGTAATCGGGTGATGGCGTTAGCCGTGCAGACAGCGAGCGAGAAAGTGCAATGTCGGCTGAAAGGCCAGGCGCTGCCGGTTGCAGCTTCGGCGCGATTTCCACCTCAGCGCCATATTCCTGTTCCAGTCTTTGCTTTTGTTTGATGAAGCGTTCCGGGCGAACTGCCAGTTGAAGGGCGAAGGCTTCTCCTCGCTGGCTAGGCAGTGGCCGACTGCTCGATGCCGGCAGGATGAAGTCGGTATCCAGCAGAAGCGCACCGCCCTCTGCGTCTTCGACGTAGGTCATCTCGCCGGTGTCTGGGGACTGCTTGGCCTCGCGGACGATCTGTTGCTGCGTAGCATTCATGGTCGCGAACGGCGACAAGCTACTCTCGAAGTAATAGGCCGCTTCGCCATCGGGCTGAACTATGGCAAAGGAAACGAACGACATCCGCGTGGTAGAGAGCGAACGGATGCTCTGCTGAATGCGCAGGCCTAGCGTTTCGTTGCGGTACGCCGTGTCGGATTCGCGCAAAAACAGCTGCAACGCTTCGCTATCGGTGATCGCATACAACATGCTGCGGTTGAACGCCTCATAGTCCAGATAAGCCGACTTCAAGGCGAGCAGCTGTTGCGCCAGACGGGCCTGTTCGAGGCCCAGCAGCGAAGCACGCTGAGTCAGGTAAGCGGTCGTGGCAGCCAGCAGCTGGATGATCAAGATGACCGGGAAGATCACCAGCAGTGCGCGTTTACCGAGCGTCATGGGCGTTAATGAGCGCACTGATGATGCGCCGCCGCGTCTGTGTGGCCTCTGCTGGTCGCGGCTCGTAGATCTGGCTCGTCTTAAAGACGTCGTTCGGTGGGTAGATGCTCGGGTCTTGGCGGACCTCTTCGGCCAGCAAGGCTTTGGCCGCAGCGTTGGTTGTGGCAACACCGAGTTCGGCCGCATTTAGCGCGGCAACCTTGGGGTCGTTGATGAAATTCAGAAAGCGATAGGCCAGCGCTTTGTTCGGGCCTTCGGCAGGCACCGACAGGCAGTCGACCCATAACAGCGTGCCTTCCTTGGGCACTACGTAACGCCAGGGCTCGCCTTCAATTCCTTCAACTTCGTTGAGCACGTGTTGGTCGCCGCTGTATGCCAAGGCCATATCGGCTTTGTCGAGGTAACGCTGGCTGCGCAGCGAGGTGATCACGTATTCGTAGGTGAGCACGGCAGTTGACTGTGCCATGAGCAGATCGAACGCAGCTTTCAGTTCCTCGTTGTTGGCAGTGTTTATCGAGTGCTGCTGATAGAGCAACGGACCCGCGAGAATGTCTTCGTGGTCCTCCATCATGATGATATGCGGCTCGTCGCGTTCGGCCGGCTCTAGCAGATCGGCCCAGGACGTGGGTGCGGCCGAAAACCGATCAGCGCGGTAAGCTATACCGAGCGTGCCCCACATATACGGGATGGCATAGGGCCCGCAGCTGTCACGCCAACGTTGCGGTACATGTTTCAGGTTGGGCAGCTGACGCTCGTCGATTGGCTCCAGATGGCCTCGCTCGCCAAAACGGTTGGCGCTGATGCGTTCGGTCAGCGAAAGGTCGATCTGGTGATTCGGCTTGGCCAATACCTCGTCGCGCTTGTCGCCACTGTCGAAATAGACTTGCTGAATTTCGACGCCGGTTTCAGCCTTCCAGCGTTCGATGACGGCTTCGCTGAGGTATTCCTCCCAGTTCAGCAAGCTCAGGGTTTCTGCTGCGTGAGGTGCGGTTGAAGGCCAGGTAAGGCAAATGGTTGCCAGCAGCGCGCTGCAGCCCAGAGGTTTCTTCTTGTTGTTCATCAGGCCGTCCGTTAGTCGCCAATTATCCGCTGCGCGCCAAACGTGACCCGCAAGTCAGCGTGTCAGCATGCAGTAATGGCACTTTAGTGGCGTCAGACGAATGGCAGCAACAATTTTATGCTGTCAGCTCTACCGATTCCGATCAGCGGGCAGCGACGGCCTGCTTGGCTCGTGCGCGGGCGCGTGGCGAGGCGTTCAGCCAGGGCGCAAGCAGCCGCGTCGACAAGGGAATGAACAGGTAGGTCATCAACGGCGTCAGGGCCAGGGTACTAAGCAGGATTCGCAGACCCAGGCTCAGCTCGCCAAGCATGCCGCCGAACAGTATGTTGAACAGCAGCGACACCGGAAAAAACGCTAACCAGATGGCAACGCTTTGTTTCCAGCGTGGCGGCGGCGGACTGTCAGTACCACCGAACCAGGCATCGATGCCGCTGGCACGGTGTTCGTGGGGCTGGCCAAAAAGATCGCTGCCGCGCTGCAGCCAGGCCCGACGCGAAGCCGAATGCTCCCATGACTCGAGGGTCTGTTCGTCGGCGAATCGGAAGACAATCTGAAACTCGTCGTCGCCAGGCGGGGGTGCCAAGACGCCAGAGCCAAGATAGCCGGGGAAGTCTGCGGCCAGTTGTTCGCCTTCGTGCAACCAGGCGAGAAGATCATGGTAGCGGCCATCGCGCACGCGGCGGGCCACCATCAGGGTGACGGGTTCGGTAGACATTGTGTATCTCCAGCATCAGGCCGGCTAACCCGGGTAGGGCATTCGGCAAACGCAGCGCCGGGATGGTGGGCTGCGAAACAATTCAGGCAAGCTTCATGCCTGGCATCGGACCGCGTCTGACCCTGTAGGGACAGTGCATGCGGCGGACGATGGCGAACTATACGGAGATTCTGTGCACTTGGAAGGGGCGGTTGCGCCCGAAGTGGTGCGGACGGCTGCGGCCTGGTAGCCGCAGCCTGGCTAGGTCAGCGTTTTGCCAACTGGCCCTGCTTGTATTGCGGCGAGCGAGGGCCGCTGAGAATGCCACCGTAGCGCTGGGTGGTCAGGAGGCGATGGCTAGCGATGCCCGCAATGTCATGGCTGCGATCAGTCAGGCTGTTCAAGACCTGGTTTACTGCTGCGCTTATCAGCATACCCACGAGCCCACCGCCCGAGTTGTTCTGGTTTTCCGCTGAGCTGGCAAGCGCACTGCCTTGCCATAGCAGGTCGCCGCTGCGCAGGTCGATAAGCTTTCCGCTAGCCTCTACCGCTACTTCGCTTGTCAGCACCTTGTAGCTGCTGCCGTAACGGCTGACTTCGATGTATAGCGCTGCATCAGCGCCGAATATCTCACGCAGCTTTGCTGGTGGCGCCATGTGCATTTCGTCGGCGTTCATCAACCCGTTCTGCTTGAAGGTCTCATCGACAACTGCGACAGGCATTACGTAGTAGCCAGCCTCGGCCAGGGGGGCAGTGACCTGAGACAGCACGCTGTAGCTGGCTTTGACATCGGGCGAGGTGTTTACGGGTGGCAAAACTACGATAGAGCTCGGATTGTTTCGCTCGAACGCACTGTAATCATAAGGTTCTGGCTGCGTGGCGCAGCCCGCCGTCAGCGCTACGACGGCTAGAGCCATAAGGGTTTTGATGCAATTGATACGCGTCATGACCGCTTACTCCGCTACGTTGCGCATGAGAAAGTCCATGTAAGCCGCGGACTCGGGAAACAGGGCCTTTTCGGTTTCGAATTGCTGGCGGACCTGATCAGCTTTGCCGACTTCGGCGTAAAGCATCCCCAGGTGCGCATGGAAACCGGGTGGGGGCGAACGGTCCGCCGCGCGGGCTTTCTGCAAGCTTTCTTCAAGCTCGGCGATCTGCTCCTGCGGGCCCGTTTCGTGCTTGAAGTGCTCGTAAACCTGCTGCTGATAACCTTCCCAGTGATACAGCGGAGGCGTTTGATTACCTGCGCAGCCGCTAAGCAGTGCGGCAGATAACAGGACGGCTAGAACACCGGAACGGCTTTGGTACCCATTCATGAGAACTCTTCCTTGAGATTATTGCGCAGGGCGCCAGGCACCGCTGTCGACGCCTGCGACGAGGTTGTTGACTGCTTCGCGAATGGCTAGATCCAGGACCTTGCCGTTAAGGGTCGAGTCGTAGCTGGCTGTACCACCAAAGCCGATCACCTCGCGGTTCGACAGGCTGTATTCCCCGGCTCCCTGGGAGGAAAACACCACCTCTGAGGTATTCGCGTTGACGATATTCAGGGCCACCTTGGCGTAAGCGATTTGCGACTTCCCACGTCCGAGGATGCCGAACAACTGGTGATCACCGACTTCCTTGCGGCCGAACTCCGTGACATCGCCAGTAACCACGAAATCAGCGCCACGCAGCTGAGCGCGCTTGTTGGATATTGCGCTTTCCTGGGCAATTTCACTCATGTTGTCGCGGTCGAGCACGTTGAAGCGATTGGACTGCTGAAGATGGGTGATGAGGATGGTTTTTGCTTGCCCTCCCAGTCGATCGACGCCATCCGAAAACAAGCCACGCATATAGCTGGAGCGGTTATCGAATTTGCCTACGGATATCGGACTGCGTTGACCTTGATAGACACTGCTTGCGGAAGTGACTTTGGCCACCTCAAGGCTCCGCGATTGTTCGCTAGCGCAGCCGCCTAGAAAAAGGCTGGCACCGACTATGCCAGCGATGAGCTTCTTGTTCATCTGGGATCTCTGATGTGTGTTGGCCGTGAGGCTTGTTATGGGTGCGGCAGTGCGGCCCGGCAGAAGTAGCCAGAACAAGACGGGAACAAATAGGCGCAATTGAGCTGCGAGGGATGATGCAGGTCGTCCATGAGTACCAATCCTTGTCCAAGCGCGCCCCTGCGAGGCATGGGCAGCCAGACTAACGGCGCGGAGTCTACAAACAAGGATGGCAGAGTGCCAGTGCGCTAGTTCGCACTTATGCGGCTTGACGGCACCGTCAGTCGGTCAGCCGCTTATGACCGTTTGACTCATCCAGCGCTAGCCGCTTGCCAAACGCCGCGAGGGCCGCTTCGCCGACGACGTCCTCGGCGAGAAGGGGCAGTTGCTGCAGCGCAAGAGCCGGCAGCGCCTGTTGCAGCGTCTCCAGATGACGCTGTTCCTGGGCGTGGCGTTCGGCGAGGAATGCGCCAGCGTCGACGGGGGAACGCTTGTTGATGATCAGCCCGGCGACGTCAATGCCGCTGCGTTGCAGCTGTGCATGCAGTTCGATGGTTTCCAGCACCGGTAGCCGCTCGGCGGCAAGCACGATGACGAAGGCGCAACGCTGGCGGTCCTGGATCAGGTCGCGTAGTTGGCTGAAGCGTTCGCGACGCCGGTAGAGCAGCTGACGGACGCGCTGCTGGCGATCCTCGCCTTCGGCTGCCTCGCGTCCGAGTACGCTTTCGCCGAGACCACTGTCGTCCTTGCCGAAGTTGCGCAGCACGTCGCCGAAGCGCTTGCTGCGGTCCTGGCGTTGCAGCAAGCCCTCGGTCCAGGCCGTCATCATTTCTGGCAGTGCCATGAGGCGCGAGGTATGGCCCGACGGCGCCGTGTCGAAGACCAGCAGGTCATAGCTGTCCAAACCGTGTATGACGGTGTCGGCGATGCGTTCGAGCAGAGCCGCTTCGTGCATGCCGGGTGCATCGCGCGAAAGCGCCATGTGTTTGTCGACCTCGCCGGCCAGGTGCGGCGGCATCAAGCGGCGCAGGGCACTCCCTACTTCGTCGAGGTGACGACGGACGGTTTCGTCGGGGTCCAGCTCCAGGCCGTCGAGGCCTGCTGCCAGCCGTACGACATTCGGGCCTATGGTCCGATTCCACAGATGCCCCAGGTTGTGAGCCGGATCGGTCGAGACCAGCAGCACGCGTCGCCCCGCCCGCGCCTGCTGCAGCGCGGTGGCTGCGGCCACGGTGGTTTTACCGACACCGCCCTTGCCACCAACGAACAGGACGCGGCGTTGTGCCGCCAACGCTAGCAGCATCCGATGTGATCCAGTGGCGAGTGCTCCATGCCCATGCGCAGGTGCCAGCCGTGGAAACGCTCGTAGAGTTCCGGCATCAGCTCCAGTGTGTACCAGGCGGCGGGGTTGGGCACGCCCAGCGCCTCGGAAAATACCAGCAGCATGAACAGGTCGTCCTCGTCGCGCCGTGCTCGTGCAAAGGTGCGCCGGTATGGCGCGACGTAGAACTCCTTCAACCCGTCCGAGAGACGGTCGAAGAACGGCCGCTGCGTCACGGCAGCGGCTCGTCGGTCGTCACTTCGGCGGCTGGGTCGCGGCCCTTGCGCATGGCTATGACGGCTTCCAGCGTGACCCACAGCGCGGCGATCAGAATCACCACGTCCATGCCCAACAGCAACCAGTTCTCGGCGCGGTAGAACTGGCCCATCTGGACCAGCAGCGCGTAGATCGACATGGCCAGCAGGAACACCAGCGGTACCAGGGTATACATGGCCGGACGGCCCTGCTTGATCAGCAATACGGTAATGATCGCCAGGGTCAGCCCTGCCAGGAGCTGGTTGGTTGTGCCGAACAGTGGCCAGATCGCCATGCCGCCGCTGCCTTCTGCACCCGCGCCGAAGGCCAGCGCCATGCAGACGCCGACAGCGATCAGGGTGCCGACCACTGTGTTGACCTTCATGCCCGCCAGTTCGCCGGCTTCCTGAATCACAAAGCGCTGTAGGCGCAGGCCGGTGTCCATGGTGGTGCCCGCAAAGAGGATCGCCATTACCGCGAGGATGGTGGCGCCGAGATCAGCTGGCAGACCTAGGCCGTTGGCAAGCAAGGTGCCGCCGCCCTGTACGAACGCATTTACGCCGCCTTGCCCGAAGGCCGTGTAGACCTGCTGCCAGTCGAGCAGGGTGGCGAAGCCGGCGGTGCAGCAGATGATCGCGGCCAGTGAAAGCATGCCTTCACCCACTGCGCCGAAATAGCCGACGAAGCGGGCGTCGGTTTCCTTGTCCAGCTGCTTCGATGTAGTGCCCGACGCAACCAGCCCGTGGAAGCCGGAAATGGCCCCGCAGGCAATGGTGACGAACAGCAGCGGCACGATACTTGGGCTATTCGGCGGCAAATCGGCGTTATAGGCAGGTGCGACCAGCTCCGGCGCACCGAACAATACGGCCGCATAGAGCAGCCCGAGGCCGACGAACAATTGCAGGCCATTGATGTAGTCACGCGGTTGCAGCAGCACCCATACCGGCAACAGCGAGGCGATGGCGGCGTAGGCGAACAGCAGCAGAATCCAGAACGACTTGGCGCTCAGGCCCAGCACCGTGTCTGGCAGCGAGACCGGAAACTGACTGCCCAGCAGGATCAGCAGATAGAGCACGATGACGCCGCCCAGGGACGGCCACAGCAGTTTGACGTTGTAACGGTAGATCAGTTGGCCAATAACCAGCGCAACGACGATCGCGCCCCACACCGGAATCACCGATGTAGGCGTCGACACCAATAGATTGGAGATCACTGCCGCAAAGGCGCCGTTGACCATCAGCAGCACCAGGAAAATCACCACAAGGAACAGGCTGCGTCCGCGCGAGCCGATCAAGCGGCCACTGAGCATGCCCACCGATTGCCCGCGGTTGCGTGCGCTGGCCCAGAGCGCCCCAAAGTCGTGGATGCCCGCAAAGAAGATGGTGCCCAACACCACCCAGAGAAAGGCCGGAACCCAGCCCCAGATCACCGCAATTGCCGGGCCGACAATGGGTGCTGCGCCTGCGACGGATGTGAAGTGGTGGCCCCAAAGCACGAACTTGTTGGTTGGCACGTAATCCACGCCATCGCGCATGGTGTGGGCCGGGGTACGGTAGTTGGGATCAAGGCGGTAGATCTTCTCCGCAATGAACTTCGAGTAGAACAGATACCCCAGCGACATCGCCGCCAGCCCCACAATCATCAACGCAATCGCACTCATCGAAGGCTCCTCGCACGCGTACCCGATCCAGGCATCACGCAGGCTTGGGCTGCTGCCCAGTGATCCACACCACCGACGCTGGTGGCGGTCCGCTGTTTGCCGGCACGGTACCGACGTTGGAGATTCGAGCGGTGGTAGTGCGAAAGGTTTCGCGCCGATGCTCAACAACGGGGCGTTGCGCCTGCCTTTGGTGCGTGGTCGGTGAGGCTGCTGAACACTTTGAGCACTTAGATAAGGCAGAAATACTGGCCTCGACTAGACTCGGTATTCCGGCTGATGGCCTCGTGCCTTGACGGAGCTTTATATGGCGGCATGCCTGGGCTTGTCCTAAGCCGTGGCTCGCCATTTGCTTGAATCAGGCGGCACACCGGAACGCCGGTAAGAGAGTGCCAAACGACGATCGAGGAGATCGGTAATGAATGCCTTGTTGTTGCCAGGAGTGCGCATCCTTGAGCGCTTCAGTTTTGCCCGCAAGTTTCAGTTGCTGGCGCTGATGTTCGTATTGCCGTTGGGTTACGCCATCTGGGCCATTGGTCAGGGCTATACCGACAAGCTTCAGCTGGTCGCCAATGAACGTTCTGGCGTGCGTCAGCTCGTAGCGCTGGACCAGGTCGAGGCGTTGCTGGTCTCGCAGCGCAACCTCACAGCCCGTTGGAAAGCCAGCGAAACCAACCGCGAGATCAGTAACGAAACCAGAGCCCTGATTGATGCCATGCGGCTCAGCGAAACGGAACTCGACGAGCGCCTGTCAACGCTACAGGCACGCTTGGATGAGGAGGGCAGTAGCGACGCAGTGCTCGCAGCTATTGGCAAACTTCAGGCGCAGCGCGACGGTTTGCGCACCGAGGCATTAGCGGGCACGGCTTGGTGGCCGGACGCTTACAACCGTTTCACCGATGCGCTGCAACAGGTCGTGACCGTGCGCGAGCAGATCGCTACTGACAGCGGCCTGATTCTCGATCCCTGGCTGGAAACCTACCTGATGATGCAGATGGTCACGCAGGGCGCGCCGAGTCTGGTACAGCAGCTCGGCGTGCTCGCCAGCGTCGGTCAGGGCGTGGTCGCTTCTGGCCATTTCAGCATGCAAAGCCGTCTGCAACTGCGCGATATCCGCAGCGATAGTGGCACCTTGCGTAGCCAGTTGGGCAAATACGGCGACCACCTTCAAGGCAAGCTTCCCGCTTCGCTGGCTGCTTGGGAGCAGGGCTACCGCAGCAGCCTGCAGGCTGTCGATGCCTGGATGGCGCAACTCGACAGAGACTTGTTCGACGGCAGCGTCAAGCTGGACGCCAATGCTTTCGAGCAGGGGATGGACGCTGCGCTGCAGCAGACCCACCAGCTACAGAGCGCCACGCTGGCCGCGCTCGATCAACGCCTGGCCGAGTATCGCGAGCAATCGCTGCGTGCCCTGACGCTGACCGCCACGGCTTTCGGCCTGCTGGTGCTGCTGGCGTTATATACCTTGGTCTGTCTGCAGGCTTCGATTCGCGCCAGTACCGCACGCATCACAGCGATGGCCCAGGCGCTGCGCGATGGCGACCTGCGTTGCGAAGCCCGTACCCATGGTCAGGACGAGCTCGCCCTGATCGGTACTGCGCTGAACGAGGCAGTAGCACAATTGCGTGACTCGCTGCAGGGCGTCAATCAACAGAGCGCCAACCTGGGCGGCACGGTGCAAACCCTGGCCGACCAGGCGCAGCAATCGTTGCGCTCGGTGGAGGACCAGCAATCACAGGTCAGCCAGATCGCCACCGCCGCGACCGAAATGGCGGCCACCGCGCAAGCCGTCGCCGAAAGCTGCGAGCAGGCCTCGCAGGATGCCGCCCAGACGCGCCAGGTCGCTGAGCAAAGCAACCAGCGCAGCGTACAGACCACCGCCAGCATGCGTCAGCTGACCCTGCGCATGGGCGAGACCTCTGCGGCGCTGGGCCAACTGCGCGAACAGGCGCAGCAGATCGACCGCGTTGTCGACGTGATCAAGGGCATTGCCGAGCAAACCAACCTGCTGGCGCTGAATGCCGCTATCGAAGCCGCACGGGCGGGTGAGCAGGGGCGCGGCTTCGCTGTGGTCGCTGATGAAGTGCGCAGCCTCTCGCAGCGCACCCAGGAGTCCACACGCGAGATCAGCGCGACGGTAGAGGCGCTACAGCGCGTTGTTCTGCAATCGGTGGAGTTGATGGATGCCGCCTGCAGTCAGGCTGACAGCGATGTCGGCGCGGTCACCGAACTGGGCGATCACCTCGGCGAGATTGCCGGTGCGGTGCAGCGCGTCAGCGACATGATCGTACAGATTGCAACCGCCGTGGAGCAGCAGGCCGCCACGGCTGAAGATGTCAGCGGCAATATCCAACGCGTCGATCAGGCGGCCCTGAGCTTGCTGGAAGGCGCCCAGGCCGTGCACGGCGTGGCTGACAGGCTCGGTGAAGGCACACGCAGCCTGGCGCAGAACACCGCGCGTTTCCGACTCGGCTGAGGCGCCGCGCTCAGCGAAACGCGAACCCTCGCCGGCAGTTCAGGTCCGTTGAAGAACGAGCCTGAGCCGTCGGAGCATGCCCATGCAACGCCTCACCCTGCTGTCGCTTGGCAGCGTCAATGCCGATTTCCAGGTACGGGTCGACGATCCAGCCGGTAGCCGCGAAACCCAGCTCGCCCATGACTTGTGTCGCCTGTCGGGGGGGAAGGCCAGCAATACGGCCTTTCTCGGCGCTCGTTTCGGTCACCGCAGCCTGCTGTTTGGCCGTGTTGGTGACGACGAACTGGCCGAGCAGGCGCTCGGCCCCCTGCGCAAGGCGGGCGTCGAGGTCGATAACGTCGGGCGCGCGCCCGGCCAGCACACCGGGGTGTCGATGATCATGGTGCCTCCAGATGGCAAGAAGAACATCGTCCTGGCGACCAATGCCAATGACTGCTGGGACGATGCGGCCATCGACGCCATGGCGGCAGTCATAGAGGGCTGCGAAGCTCCCGCTTTCCTGGTGCTCGACTACGAAGTGCCGGCCCGTGTGGTGGACCGGGCGCTGGAGGCGGCAACCAAAAAGAACATCCCCGTAGTGCTCGATCCGTCATTCCCTGACCGGGTGGGCCAAAAGCTGTTGCCCAGGCTGCATGCAATCACCCCAAACGTTTCGGAAGCCGAAGGGTTGGTGGGTCATTCGCTCGATTCGATGGACAGGCTCGCCGATGCGGCGCGCCAGCTGCAACGCGACGGGCCTGCTGTGGTGTGTATCAAGCTGGGCGATGGCGGTTGCGTGCTGGCGACTTCCGACCAGACGCTGCACATCCCGCCGAGCGACGTGGAGCCGGTCGATACCACGGGTGCCGGCGATGCCTTTACCGGCGTGTTCGCCGTGGCCTTGCTCGAAGGCCTAGAGCCTCGTGAGGCTGCCGCCTGGGGCGTGGCGGCGGCGAATCTTGCTGTAAGGGGTTACGGCTCGCAGCCTGCGTATGCCGATCGGCAACAGGTGGTTGAGCTGGCACAGCGGTTACTGGACAGGGCGAGAACGCTCGATGGCTGAGCCAAACACACCGTGCCAGATCGTCTTCGATCATTACGACCGCGCCGATGAGCGCCGTCGCGAAGCGCTGCTCGCCCTGGGCAACGGTGTCTTGTCGTGGCGCGCCAGTGCTCCTGAAGCCTCGGTTCAGTCCCGTGCGGATCAAAGCGAGCATTACGCGGGTTTCTACCGCGCCGGATGGTATGACGAGGCACCGCGCGAGGTGAATGGCGAATCGGTGCACATGGGGGCATTGGTCAACCTGCCGGATCCTTTCGGGCTCAGCTTCGCGTTGGAGGATGGCGACTGGTTCAGTCTCGATAGGGTGGAAGTGAAGCACTATCGGCAGGCCCTGAATCTGGACGACGGCGTGCTCGAGCGGCGGCTAGACTTCAGGATTGCCGCGCATCGGGTGCGACTGCTGGAGCGACGTCTGGTCAGCATGGCGACTCCGAATCTCGCCGTGTTGCGCTGGGAGCTGCAGCTGCCGCCCGGCCTCAGGCTACGCCTGCGCGCAGTGCTGGACGGTGGCGTGCGCAACGCCGGCGTAAGCCGCAATCGTGCTTATGAGGGGCGGCGTCTGCAGCATGTTGCGTTCGATCAGGATGAAGCGGGCACTGCGGCCCTCAGCGCCCGGCTGCATGATCATCGTCGTCGATTGGCGATGGCGACGCAGATCCGGGCGCCGGAGCTCCAGATGCAGTGGCGCGCGATTACCCACGAACAGCGACTGATGCAGCAGGCGGAATGCAGGGTGCCTGACGACGGCAGGCTGACTATCGAAAAGTATGCGGTGGTGCTCATCGACGATGAGCGGCCGGCAGCTGACGAAGATGCCCGTTACGAGGCGCTGCGCCAGTTGCCAATCGAAAGTTATGAGCATCTCGAGCAGGCAAGCGCCGAGGCCTGGCAAAAACTGTGGCAAGGTCACGCTCTCGCCTCGGGCGACCCGGAGCTGCAGCGCACGCTGCACTTCCACGCGTTTCATCTGCTGCAAACGGTGTCGCCACACAGCGTTGGGCGCGACTTGGGCTTCCCGCCACGTGGCTGGATGGAGGGCTATTACGGTCAGGTGTTCTGGGACGAGCTGTTCGCGTATCCCGTAGTTGCGACCCATTGGCCGCAACTGGCCAGAAGCCTGCTGGACTACCGCTATGCGCGACTCGACAAGGCGCGCGAGCGGGCCCGTCGCGTCGGGCTGCGTGGCGCCATGTTTCCCTGGCGCAGCGCCCGAACAGGCGAGGAGGAGACGCCGCCCTGGCAGTGCAACCCGATGTCGGGCCGCTGGATGGCCGACCACACCCGCCTGCAGCGACATATCGGCTCGGCTGTGGCTTACGATGCCTGGCAACTCTACCTGGCCACTGGCGACGATGCGCTGTTGGCCGGGCCCGTTTCTGAACTGATCGTCGAAGTGGCGCGCTTCTGGGCCAGCATTGCGCAGTTCGATGCGTCACGGCAGCGCTATTTGATCTGCGGTGTGATCGGCCCGGATGAATATCACAACAGCTATCCGGACGCGGCAGAGCCGGGCCTGAACAACAACACTTACACCAACCTGATGGCCGCCTGGACGCTGGACCGCGCGCAGCAGGTGCTGACGCTGCTGAGCGAGTCTGATGCGGACGCCCTGCGGCAACGGCTTACACTGGAGCCAGACGAGCCGGAGCATTGGCAAGTGGTCGCCGAAGGGCTTTACCTGCCCTTTGTCGATGACCAGCTGCTCAGCCAGTTCGAGGGGTTCGACAGGCTCGAAGCGCCGTCGCAAGAGTGGCTGCACGGTGACCGCCCGCGATTGGACTGGATGCTCGAAGCGCGGCACGACAGCTGCGACCGTTATCAGCTGACCAAGCAGGCCGATGTGCTGATGGCCTATTACCTGCTGCCTCGACAAACCCTGCAGCGGATGCTCGAGCGTCTCGGTTACCCCCACGACGACGCCAGTGCGCGCCGCACCCTGGCCTATCACCTGGCCCGCATCACCCATGAGTCGAGTCTGTCCAAAGTGGTCTGCGCCGGTGCGCTCGCCGTCATAGACCGCGAGGCGTCCTGGTCATATTTCGAACAAGCGCTGCAAACGGACCTGGGTTCGCCGGGTAACGGAGGTACGCAGGAAGGTGTGCACCTCGGCGCCATGTGCGGTTCGCTCGATGTACTGCAGCGCCACTACATGGGGGTGCAGCTGGAGCTTGATGGGTTGCATTTATACCCTTCGCCGCCGGCTTTGTTGCCGCCGGTCTCGCTGTCGCTACTGTTCCGGCAGGAGCGCCTCCATCTGCGACTGGCCAACGGCTCGCTGGAGGTGCGGGCCGACGCCGACAACGCCAACCCCGTACCCCTGCACTACGCTCAAGGCATGCGCCAGCTCGCGCCGGGCGAAGCGTTGGGAATCTGCTGCCAGCCAGAGCGCTGACCTTTCGGCAATGCATTGAAACAAGCCTGAGCACCGGAACAGCGGAACGCCGCAGCGCCGGCCCGTTCAATACAGAACGTGGCAAATACAAGGAGATTCAGCGATGAGCAGACTCGGAGGGCGGCGCCGCTGGCTCGACGGGCTGGGTTGGGTGGTGTTGTATGCGTTGGTTTGGGCGCTGTTTACTCAAGGCGGTGGCTGGACCCTTGGTGTACCCAGCATTGTGCTCGCCGCCTGGTTGTCGCTCTGGCTGGGCCTGCGACCCTGGCACCCATCGCTTCCTGCCCTGCCGGGTTTCCTCGCGTTCTTTCTCGGCAAGATGGCTGCCGGTGCCTGGGATGTGGCAATGCGCGCAGTGCATCCTAAACGGCCGCTGCAGCCGGCCTGGCTCGATTACACCCTGAGGTCTTCCTCGTCACAGGTGCGCCTGGTGCTCTCGGCCCTGGTCGGCCTGTTGCCGGGCACCCTGGCCTCGCGGGTGGAGGGCAACCGGATGCGCGTGCATGTGCTCGATCAGCGCCAACCCTGGGAGGCAACCGTCAAAGACCTCGAGCAGCGGCTGGACCGATTGCTTGCGCCGGGAGGCCAGGACTGATGGCGCTGTATTCCGCCCTGTTGCTGCTAACCATCATCATTGGGCTCGGGCGCGTAGTGCTGGGGCCGGCACGGGTGGACCGGCTGCTGGCCGTCCAGCTTTTTGGTACCACCGGCACGGCCTTGCTGCTGGTACTGGCCCAATGGCAACAACAACCAGCGTTGCGTGACGTGGCGCTGCTGCTGGGCTTGCTGGCGGCGGTGGCGAGCGCCGCGCTGGTGCAGCTGCTGCGCAGGGGGCGGCATGACTGAGTCGCTGCTGAATGGCATCAGCTGGTTGCTGCTAATCGGCGGTCTGTTGTTCTTCGTAGCGGGGAGCATCGGCCTATTGCGCTTTCCGGATACTGTCAGCCGTCTGCATGCGCTGACCAAGGCCGACACGCTAGGCCTCGGACTGGTAATCGCAGGCCTTTCGCTGCGTGCCGACAGCCTTTGGGAAGTCGGCCAGATGGTGCTTATCTGGATATTGCTTTTGGCATCCAGCGCCACAGCGTGCCAGTTGCTGGCACGACAGGCCGGAGAGGAACCGCACGATGACTGAGTGGCTGTTCGATGGGGTGCTCGGCTTGCTCCTGCTCGGGCTCGCTTTCGGCGCGCTTTACGGTCGCAACCTCTACGCCAGCGTGCTGCTCTTCATTGCGTTTGGCCTGGCGCTGGCGCTGATCTGGGCGCGTCTCGGTGCGGCGGACCTGGCACTCGCCGAAGCCGCCATCGGCGCGGGCCTTACCGGCGTTCTGCTGTTTGCCGCGCTGGCGCGCCAACCCGGGCCGGCAGATCGGCCGGAGGTCACCGGGACCCGACTGCGTCTCGGCGCAGCTGCTGTGGTGTTGCCGATGCTGATCCTGCTGGTGCAAGGGCTCGCGCCGCTGAGTGAAGCCGAGCCGCATTTGCCGGAAATGATCGCTCGACACTTGGATGAGACCGGTGTCAGCCATCCGGTGACTGCCGTGCTGCTGAACTACCGCGCCTGGGACACGCTGCTCGAACTGGCTGTGCTGTTGCTCGCGCTGCTCGGTGCACGGCAACTTGGACCGCGACCGCTGGATCTGGCCGAACCCTGGCCGCTGCTGCGTGCCTGGGCACGGGTGCTGGCACCGCTGCTTGTGCTGGCTGCCGGCTACGTGCTCTGGCGCGGCGCGAGTGCGCCGGGTGGCGCCTTTCAGGCCGGTGCGCTGCTGGCCTCGGGGGTGGTGCTCCTGCGGTTGTCAGGGCTGCTGCCTCGGCTGCGCTGGTCATCCGCACCGCTGCGCCTGTTGGTGCTCGGCGGGCTGTTGGTGTTCATCAGTGTCGCGCTGATGACAGCCTGGCTCGGCGGGGGCTGGCTGGCCTATCCAGTGGGCGCAGCCAAGCCGCTTATCCTGTTGATCGAGACCGTCGCAACGCTGTCGATTGCCGCCAGTTTGAGCCTCTTGGTGGTAGGCGAAGGGGAGGACGTTTCCTCGTGAGCAGTAGCCTCTTCTGGATGATCATCGGCGCCGCGCTTTGGCTGTTAGGGCTGCATGGGCTGCTGACGTTGCGTCAGGCGCTGCGCCGGATCATCGCATTCAACCTGATGGGCAGCGGCGTGTTTCTGGTGATGATCGCGCTGGCCTCGCGCAGTCAGCCGAGCGATCCGCTACTCGTGGCACTGGTAGTAACCGGGCTGGTGGTGGCGGTCAGTGCCACCGCGCTGGCGCTGCGGCTGGCCGGTGTGGCCCAGGGTGGGCGCAAGCACGCGCATCCAGAGGAGCCGCGGCAATGAACGCGGCGCTGCTGAGCCTGTCGTTGCCGCTGGTTGCGGGTCTGCTACTGGTGCTGCTGCGACCGGGTCGCAGTGGTCTCTGGGTGATTCTGATGAGTGTCACCAGCCTCATCGCGGCGGCGTTTGCCCTGCAGCAGGCAATGAACCTCGGGCCTCAACTGTTGCAGATTGGTGGCTGGCAGACACCCCTGGCGATCCGCTTCCAGCTGACCCCGTTGACGGCCCTGCTGATGGTGTTTACTGCGGGGCTGCACCTGCTTGTCGCCTTGTACGCGGCGCGCAGCCCGCACGCAACCGGCAGTGAAGATTACTGGCCGCTGTCTTGCCTGCTGCACGGGGCGTTGGTGGCGCTATGGCTGTCGGCGGACCTGTTCAACCTCTATGTAACGCTCGAATTGCTCAGCCTTTGCGCCGTGGCGCTGGTCGCACTGGCCGGACGCAAGGCCTATCGCCCGGCCTTCAACTACCTGATGCTGTCGCTGGCCGGTTCGCTTGCCTACCTGTTCGGCGTCGCGCTGTTCTATGGCCGTTACGGTGTGCTCGATATCTGGGTGCTCGCGGAAATGGCCGAGGCCGACGGGACGACCCGGCTGGCGTTGCTGCTGATGAGTGTGGGCCTGATGCTCAAGGCAGCGCTCTGGCCGCTGCACCTCTGGCTGCCGCCCGCGCACTCTGGAGCGCCGACGGCTGTCAGCGCCTTGCTCTCCGCGCTGGTGGTCAAGGGGCCGATCTACATTCTTTGGTTGGTCTGGAGTGTGATCGCGCCGCCGGAATTGGGCCGTCAGGCCGGGTTTCTGTTCGCCGGAGCCGGGATTCTTGCCCTGATCTCCGGAGGCTGGTCGGCGCTGCGTGCGCCGCGCCTGAAAGTACTGGTGGCCTACTCCACTGTCGCGCAGCTGGGCTACGCCCTGTTGGCTCTCGGGCTGCTGCTGCACTGGCAGGAGCCCCGAATGGAGGCAGCGCTGTGGCTGTTCATCCTGGCTCACGGCCTGGCCAAGGTATCGATGTTTCTGGCGGCCGGTGAGCTGCAACGGGTACTCGGCACGCGTCGGGTTCGCGCGCTTAAAGGTGCCAGCCAGAACATGCCGGTGGCCATGGCGACATTTGCCGTTGCGGGCGGCAGCCTGATCGGCCTGCCCCCCAGCGGAGGCTTTCTGGCCAAGTGGCTCATGCTGCAACCGCTCTTCGAGCAACCGCAACATTGGCCGTGGGCGTTCGGCGTGTTGCTCGGCACGCTGATGTCGGCGGCCTATGTATTTCGTGTGGTGGCCCTGGGCTTTGACCGTGCGCGGCCCAATCCACCCAGCATCAAGCCTGATCCTGTTGCACAGTGGCTGGCGATGCTGCCCGCGCTGCTGGTGCTCAGCCTGGCGCTGATCAGCGAACCCTTGCTGCTCTGGCTTGGCGGGGTGGCTCGATGAACTGGACCCATTGGCTACCATTGGCAATCGTGCTCAGTTCGCTGGTGCCGGGGCTGCTCATTTTTACGCTGCGTGAAGATCAGCATCGGCTGCGCGTCACGCTGAACCTTGTTGGAGTTGCGATCAAACTGCTGCTGGTCGGGGCCATGATCTATGGCGTCAGCCGTGGCCTGGAGTTTAGGTTCAGCCTGCCGTTTCTGCCCGGAGCGCCGCTGGTCTTGCAAGGGGATGCGCTGTCGCTGTTGTTCGTCGCGCTGTCGTCGGTGCTATGGATGGCCACTACTCTCTATGCCATCGGTTATCTGGAAAACTCCCCACTTCAATCGCGCTTTTTCGGCTATTTCAGCCTCTGCGTCAGTGCCACGGTAGGCCTCGCGCTTGCGGGCAATCTGGTCAGTTTTCTGCTCTTCTATGAAATGCTGACCTTGGCGACCTTCCCGCTGGTGGTGCATCGCGGCACGCCGGAATCGCTGCGGGCCGGTCGCGTTTATCTGGCGTATACCGTAGGTGGCGGCGCGCTGGTGCTGATGGGCGTGGCGCTGCTACATGGACTGGCAGGCGGCCCGGATTTCCAGCCGGGCGGCTACCTGCTGCAAGCGGTCGGAGAGCACGATCTGGCGTTGCGTGTCGCTTTTGTTCTGCTGGTGGCCGGGCTTGGGGTCAAGGCGGCGCTTATCCCGCTGCATGGATGGTTGCCGAAGGCGATGGTGGCGCCGGCGCCGGTGAGTGCGCTGCTGCATGCGGTGGCGGTGGTCAAGGCCGGCGCGTTCGGCATCATCCGGGTGGTTTATGACGTCTACGGGGCCGAGGCGTTGGGACAACTGGACATGGCAGGTCCGTTACTCTGGCTGGCGGCGGCGACCATTCTCTACGGCTCGATGCGCGCCCTGCAGCAACAGGAACTGAAAAAACGTCTGGCCTACTCGACGATCAGCCAGGTGTCGTACGTAACGCTGGGAGTCGCGCTGCTCGGGCCGATGGCCGCCGTCGGCGGGCTGGTGCATCTGGTTCATCAGGGGCTTATGAAGGTCACGCTGTTCTATTGCGCGGGCAACTTTGCCGAAACCCTGGGCATTCATCGTATTCGAGAGATGGATGGGGTAGGCCGGCGCATGCCGCTGACCATGGCGGCGTTCAGCATCGGTGCGTTAGGCATGATCGGGATTCCGCCGATTGCCGGTTTCGTCAGCAAATGGGCGTTGGGCATGGGCGCGCTGGAGGTGGGTCAGGATTGGGTGTTGCTGGTCCTGATGGGGTCTGCGCTGCTCAATGCTGGCTATTTCCTGCCGTTGCTGTGGCGTGGCTGGTTCGCCGAACCTGCCGACTGGCATGAGGACAACTGGCGCGAGGAGCGCTGGGAAACTCACTGGATGCTGCTCGTTCCGGCGCTGTTCACAGCTGCTTTGTCGGTGCTGGTCGGTGTGCTGGCCGGCACGGCGTTAAGCCCGCTGGGCTGGGCGCAGCTGATCGTCGACCGGGAGTTCGCACTATGAATGGTGCCTTGCTCTGGTTACTGGTACCTGTGGCGCCACTGTTGGCTGCCGCTGGCCTGGCTATCTGGCGCGAGCGCGCAATCGGCTGGTTGTGGCTGGCCTGTGTTCCAGCGTTGGTGCTGGTCGTCCAGCCGATGCCGACGCTCGAACTGCCGATGCTTTGGGAAGGCGTCCGCTGGGGCGCCGATGATGGGCTGGCTCGCGCCTGGCTGGCTTTCACCGCCTTGCTCTGGATGTGTGCAGGGATATTTGCCAGCAGCAGTCAGAAAGACGATCCACGACGGCTGCGTTTCTGGGCGTTCTGGTTGCTGGCGCTGTCGGGCAATCTACTGCTGATCATCGCCACTGACGCGTTGAGCTTCTATCTCGGGTTCAGTGTCATGAGTCTTTCGGCCTACGGGTTGATTGTGCATCAAGGCGGCCCCGGCCCACGCCGCGCTGGTCGCTTATATCTGCAGCTGGCGATCGCTGGAGAAATGGCGCTGCTGGCCGGGCTGATGCTGCGCAGTCATGCCGCACAGGGCGATTTCAGCTTCTCCGCCTGGCAGCAAGTGCCCATGGATGGCTTGACGCTAGCGTTGCTGCTGGTTGGTCTGGGGCTCAAGGCTGGTTTCTGGCCGTTGCATGTCTGGCTGCCGCTGGCGCATCCCGCAGCACCAGCACCGGCCAGTGCCGTATTGTCCGGTGCGATGCTCAAGGCTGGCCTGCTGGGTATCTGGCGGTGCATGCCGGAGAGCGATCCGCTGCTGTCGGATCTCGCAGGCGCATTGCTCACCATGGGCATCTTCGGTGCCGTCTATCCAGCATTGCTCGGGCTTGTAGCGGGCAAGGCCAAGGCAGTCCTGGCGTACTCGTCGGTCAGTCAGATGGGTTATCTCGTGATGCTGCTGGCGCTGGCCTGGCGTGATCCCGAGCAGCTGCCGGCGATGACCGTCGTGCTGATGCTCTACGGCGTCCATCACGGTCTGGCCAAAGGAGCGCTGTTTCTGGCGGCGGGTTTGATCCATACCGGTCGCCTGCCACGCATCGGATGGCTGTTGTTGGCATTGCCGGCGCTGGCAGTCATCGGATTGCCGCTAACCAGCGGCGGCGCAGTCAAAACCGCGTTGAAAGACGTCTGGCATGCCGGTGAGTTCGAAGGCTGGTTGGTCTGGCTGAGCCTCAGCAGCCTGACTACTTCGCTACTGTTAGTTCGCGCGCTGTGGCTGCTTCGCCGGGATGCTGGAGATGCGCCGGCGAGCCATCCGCCGTTCGCTCAATTGCTTCCCTGGGCACTGCTCAGCAGCTGCTCGGTACTCTTGCCCTGGCTTTGGCCCGCCTTGCGCGAGCCGATGCTGCATGGTCTGTATCCGGCTGGGATGTGGAGCTCGCTGTGGCCGCTGCTAATCGCTCTGGTTTTGGCTGGTGTGACCTTGAAGCGAGGCTGGACGGTGCCTGCCCGCTTGGCGAATCTGCCCAACCCGGCGCTGGCGTTTTCAGTGCGGCTGCGACGTCTGGTACTGCGACCTCCCATGGCTGTGCCAACCATCCGCCTTGATGCCGCGCGCTGGCGACAACGGGAGCGCCGCTGGAACCGTTTCTGGAGCACAGGCGCCCTCACATCGAGCGCCTGGCTGCTGGCGGCTTTGCTTTGGTTGGGGTGGTTGTGGTGAAGCCCGCCGTTGCTAGATCTCGAACCGTCTGACTTGCTGCGTCAGTGCGCCACCAAGCTGTGCCAGCTCCACGCTGGCCGCGGCCGTCTGCTCGCTGGACGTCGCGGACTGGTCAGCTATATCGCGTACTCGGGTAACGCTACGGCTGATTTCTTCAGCCACGGCGCTTTGCTCTTCGGCCGCCGTAGCGATCTGATGCATCATTTGCTGTATCGCAGCGACCATGCGAGTGATATCGGCAACCGCAGCGCCCGTATCGTCGACGCCTGCTACGGTGCCTGCTGTCAGGTCGCTACAGCCCTGCATGGTCTTGGCCGATTCCTCGGCGATCCGCTGCAGGCCTTCAATCAGTGACTGGATTTCAACCGTCGCGTCCTGGGTGCGACGAGCAAGTGTTCGCACCTCGTCCGCTACCACGGCGAAACCACGACCCGCATCGCCGGCACGTGCCGCTTCGATGGCCGCATTGAGCGCCAGCAGGTTGGTCTGGTCCGCCACCGATCTGATCACGTCCAGTACACCGCCGATCCGCTCGCTTTCACTCTTCAGGCGGGCCATGGCAGCGGTTGATTTCGCTACTTCTTCGGCGAGCTGCTTGATCTGCGCCACCGCCTGACGTGCGGTTGCCTCACCGGCTTGCGCTTGCTGGTCGGCTGAAAGCGCCGCGCTGGCCGCTTCCTCGGAATTGCGTGCGACCTCAAGCACCGTCGCGGCCATTTCGTGAATGGCGGTCGCTACCTGATCGACTTCCATTTTCTGTGTGGCAACGCCTTGGCTCGCCTGCTCGGTAGACCTGGAGAGATCTTCGGCGGAGGACGATATGGTTTCAGCCGAGCGGCGAACTTGTCCGATCAATTCGCCCAGGCTCCGCTGCATCTCGCCAAGAGACGCCATGACACTTCCGGCAGGCGCCAACTCGATACCCGGCATGCTGCGCATGTCGCCAGACGCTACACGGCGGGCAGCGGCGGAGAGAACGAGCGGCTCGGCACCGAGGGTGCGCAGCAGGCTACGGACGATACCAATGCCCAGACCCAGAGCAAGCAATACGGCAATCACGCAGACGCTGATCAACAGGTTGCGTTCGCTTTCGTAATCAGCGTGCCCGGCTTCAACTTCAGCCGTCGCCGACGCACGGTTGTGCTGCATATAGCTACGTCCCGCAGACAGCAGCTGACGGAGCAGGGGGATGCAGTCGCGGGTTATCTGCGTGATGGCTTCTTCGCGCTGGCCGGCTACGGCGCGCTCTGTGATCTGCAGCGCTACCGGACCGTAAAGACTTTCTACGCGGGTTATCTCGGCAAGCAGCTGCTTCTCTTCCTTACCCTCGGTGCCCGTTAACTGTTCGACGGCTGCGTTGAGGTCTTTCAGGTGAGTTTGAACGTCGCGGTGTGCTTCAAGTACCGCGGCATGCTCGAGCTTAAGATCAGCTTCTGAGGAGACGAGAACAAGGTTACGGGCCGCGACTGCGCGACGTTGAGCGGCAATAAGCAGTGAAGAGGCTAGCTCGTCGCGGGCGTTAATTCCTTCTACATAATCTGAGAAGGTATCGTTGGATTTGGCAAGTTCCGCCACGGCCAGGGCAGAGACGAGCAGAACGATGAGGGTAAGGGCAGCGAAGCTCAGGCCGAGCTTTAGTTTTACGGTTAGGTTCACGGAGGATCTCACGCAGTTTGATGAGAATCGTCCTTGATTGATCTGGCGGCCGCATTGATGGCGATATGATATCGATGAGATTGTACTTTGGCATTAGCCGGTGCGCGCATTTAAATCGACGCTTACGTGAACAACTTATCGTTCAAACCCATTAGTGCTGACCTAAGTAATTTTTAGGTGGACTAGCTTCACCCGCCGTGCTTGTTCTATTTTTTCAACGGGCAGAAAAAAGGCGCCACCGGCGCCTTGAATTGAAGCGTTATTTCAGACCGTGCCGAGCCCGGTACGGTCGCTGCCGTCTTCCGCCATTAATTGTCCGAGAGGAGTACGATCGAAACCATCATCTGCAACCTGATCTGCTTGAGGTGTCAGATCGAATCCGTCTTCGGCAACTTGGTCTGCTTGAGGCGTAAGGTCAAACCCATCTTCAGCGAGTTGTTCGCTCATGGGTGTGCGGTCAAAACCATTTTCTGAGACGGTAAGGTCCGTTGATAAATGCTTTTGAACAGTTGAGGCGCTTTGCGCTTCGCCCAGGATAGGTTGCGGATGGCTCGGCGGAATCGCAAAGGCGGTAGACGCGACGCTAGTTAGAATGACCGTTGCAAGTAGCTTTTTCATGAGAGTGTCCTCGGTAGTAGATAGGTACGGAACCTATGCTACGGACGAGGGGGACATGTATGAATGCGAACGCATCGATAGTGCAGATCAACGAATGTGATACCCGAAACGGGTCCATTTAATGAACTAATAGTCGAGTTATCTAATTCAATTCGACCGATAGTTAAAGCGACGACATTAGCTGGCGGTTCACCTTTTATGCCCGTTCGGCCTGGCCGGATTTATCGATTGCGGCCATGCTGCGGTCGTGCAGATTCACGAGCAGTGTCATGGCTGTCAGGCTACCGAGCAACGCGCAGAACATATCGGCCTGGGTGTCCCACTGATCACCCTGCATGCCGAGAAAGGCTTTGGCCCCCTGGTCGAGCGCAAGGGCCGCTGCCCACTCGACCAGCTCGTATACGGCGCTGAGCATCATCGCCACGCTTACGCAGATAAATGGCAGCAGATGCTTGCCATGAACCCTGTCTTTGCGCACCAGCAGCTCCCGCGCGATCAGCGCAGGCACGACGCCTTGCAAGAAATGCCCAACCCGGTCGTATGGGTTGCGGCTGAGTTCCAACCAATCCTGCAGCCAGAAGCCGACCGGCACGCGGGCGAAGCTGTAGTGACCGCCGGCGATCAGGCCCAGCGCCTGTATGGTCAACAACACGTACAACAGCGACGAGAGCGGAAATCGCTTGTGGTTGTAGATCAACGCCGGCAGCAGGATAGCCACCGGAAGAACTTCCATCAGCCAGGTGGTACGGTCGTGCGGGTTGATGGCGGATGCCAGCAAGGCAAGTACAACGAGGCAAACCAGGGTTTTGAGCAACAGCGGTCGATGCATTCAACAACCTTTATTGGATGACGATTATGCAATGGACCGCGAAACCGAGACGATGACTGCTGCGGGCAGACCAAACGCGTCGGTCTCGCCAGCTTGCTGCTGTTAAGGTAGGGCTTTCTCGGCGTAGGTGCGGGTCGCCAGTCCGAGCTGGGCGCGGAAGCTTTCCATGTCGAACATGGTGCAGATTTCGCGTATTTGCTGCCCGGGGGTCAGGGTCCAGAACGCCATTGCCGAAATGCTCAGCACCTTGTCGCTGGGCGGATAGCCGAGGGCAGGCGTTTCGATGGTGCCAATCAAGGTGCTCCAGGTAACCACCTTGTCACCCTCGGCGACGCATTCCTCGACAACCACTTCGAGGTCGGGCATGGCGGTACGGATCTGTGTGACCATCGCGGCGAACTGGGCGCTGGACATCGGATGGCCGACAAAGGAGCTCTTATAGAGAAAGTCCTTGCTGTGCAACTTCTCGGAAAGTGCCAGACGTCCACGGTTCCAGCTCAGGTCGATGTGCTGGCGGACCAGCCGTTTGTTGTCGTCCAGTGACATCTGTCGCATCCGGTAAGTAGCAGGGCTACGAACTTTAGCAGCCGGCACCAGAAGCTGGCATCCATCGGCAGAGCGCTTCGTCGGGTCAGTCGCGCGCCAGGCGGAGTCGGAACGCAGCGCCGCCAAGCTGAGAATCATCCAGCCTGAGTTCACCTCCGTAGCTGTCGATGATGTCCTTCACCACCGCCAAGCCTATGCCTTGGCCGGGGTGCTGGGCGTCCAGCCGTTCACCTCTACGCAAAATACGAGCCCGTTGGTCGACCGGCACGCCAGGGCCGTCATCTTCAATGCTTAGCATCAGATGCTCCTCGCCCTGCTGCAGGGTGATGCGCACCTGATGGAGACAGAGCCGGTAGGCGTTTTCCAGCAAATTGCCGAGCAGCTCCATCAGCGCGCCCTGTTCCATTGGCAGAATGGCATTTGATGGAAGCTGCATTTCGACCTGTACGCGCTTGTCTTGATAAACCTTATCCAGCGTACTGCACAGGCGATCCAGTAGCGGCTGTAACGCCACGCGGTGACGCACCAGGCCGCTCTGGCCAAGGCTCGCCCGCTGCAATTGGTAGCCGATCTGCTGGCTCATGCGCTCGATTTGCGCGCGCATGACACGGGACTGCTCTCTGTTGTCCGGCTGGGTGCTGATCACATCACCGACGCTTTGCAGGACCGTCAGCGGTGTTTTGAGGCTGTGGGCCAGGTCGCCGAGCGAGTTGCGGTACTGCTCGCGCTGCCGACGTTCACCATCGAGCAACCGGTTCAGCGATCGGGTCAGACGCAGCAGTTCGCGTGGATGTTGATCGCTGAGCCGGTCCAGTCGGCCCGCTTCGACCTGGTCCAGTTCGCGGCTCAGGCCCTTGAGCGAACGAAAGCCCCAGGTCAGGCCGAGCCAGAGCAGCGTCAGCAGGACCAGCAGGCCCCCGCCGAGCCAGATATAGAGTTGTTGCCGAAATTCATCGAAAAGGCTGCGGTATTCACTGGTGGGTTGCATGGTGACGAAGCTGAAGGCCTGCCGCTGATCACTGGTCATGCGCAGCTCGACGTCGTAAACGAAATACTCGACACCATCAGCCCCTCGGACCCGGAGGAATTCGGTGACGCCACCGTCCAGGCGAGGCTGGTAGCCAATAGATTCGTCTTTGGCCGAACGTGATTGCCAGAGTCGCTCGCCTTGCGGGTCATAGATGTAGCCCAGCAGCTTCGCATCAGGCAGGTCGAACTCTTCGTCAGGCAATCGATCCGGCATTATCAGCCGGCCCGCTTCGATGCGCGATGCGGTGATCAGTGTGTTGGCGTCCGCAGCGAGCCGCTCCTCAATGACACGTTCGAACGCCATGCTGAACGCCGTCTGCAAAACTGGCAGCAGCGCAAGCATGAACAGAATGGCGAGACAGGCCGCGCCCAGCATCAGCCGCAGGCGCAGCGACAGGGTAGCGTTACGCGACGCTCTTGCCAGCACCAGCCAGCGGCGCCAGCGACGGCTCACCGGCAGCGCTCGGTGAAGAGGTAGCCCAGGCCGCGAACGGTGTCGATGGGTTTAAGCCCGCCTTGAGCCTCCAGCTTGCGCCGCAACCGCCCGACCAGAACCTCGATGACATTGGCGTCGCGCTCGTTGTCGTCCGGGTAGAGCTGCTCCATCAGGCGTTCCTTGGCCACCACCTGCTGTTGGTGACGCATGAGGTATTCAAGGATGCGGTACTCGAAGGCGGTCAGCGGCAGGGGCTCGTCATCCACCAGCGCCTGTTTGCGGTTGAGGTCGAGCCTCAGCGGGCCGGCTTCAATGCTCGCCTGGGTGAAGCCGGACGAGCGCCGCAGCAACGCGTTGAGCCGCGCCTCCAGTTCTTCGAACTGGAAGGGTTTGACGACGTAATCGTCGGCACCTGCAGCCAGTCCTTCGACCTTGTCCTGCCAGTTGCCGCGCGCTGTAAGAATCAGAATGGGAAAGCGCTCGCCATTGCTGCGCAGCTGGCGAATCAGATCCAGGCCGGAGATGCCCGGCAGGCCGAGGTCGACCACCGCCAGGTCATGGTTGAACTCGCGAGACTGGTATAGCGCCTCTTCGGCATTAGCCACCGCGTCGACCACGTGCCCGCTTTCGCTCAGGCGAGTCAGTAGGTGGTGGCGCAGCAGCGCCTCGTCTTCCACCACCAGCACTTTCATGTATGGCTCCTCTCATGCAAAACGGCCGGGACAATCCCGGCCGTGTTCCTGTTGTGCAGCCTTGCGGCTTGGAACCCTCTGCTTAGAACTTGTAGTTCACGCCGAGGTAAGCCTGCTTGGTGCTGTGCAGATCGATCGAACCGACTTTGCCAACGCCGCGCTCGGAGACTTCCGTGCCGGCGTTGCTGCGCAGGTAACGGTAGCCTGCTTCGATCGAAGTGTTGTTGCCTACGTCTTGCAACACACCGGCCTGCAGACCCACCAGATACCCGATATCGCTGTCGCGGCGGTAACCGCTGGACTCGTTCTCGAGTTTCGTCAGACCGGCGCTGGCACCACCGAACAGGCGAGTAGTATCACCAACCGGCAGGAACATGTCGTAGCTGCCGATCAGGTTCTGCTGACGCAGCTTGAGCGAGTGGCCGTAGTCGTCGGAAACGTTTTCGTAGGTGGCATAGTAGCGTGCTTCGTCGGTCATTTGGCCGGCACGGATGCCCCAGGTGCCGCTGTTCTTGATGGTGTCATCGAAGCGGTTCGTGCCTGGCATGCTTTGCTTCAGGGTGCTGGAGCGGTCGACATTGACGGTGCTCTTGCCCCAGGTGAGGCCGGCAAAGTTGTCGGCAGCTTGCGCGCCGAGGGTGAAGACGCTGAGAGTCGTGGCAAGGGCCAGGGTATGCAGCTTGTTCATGTGTTGCTCCTTTTCAGGCGTGGTAAAAATTCACGTCTTCATCCTGCCTGCGCGCCGCTGAACCGATCCTGAACCCTGACTGAACCTGAGCTGAACGATGGTAAGACGGCGCAGCCAGGGCTGCGCCGTCAACTTTTAACGCCCGCGCCGCCCCAGCAGGGCGACGAGCGCGGCGGCACCCACAGCCACGGCGGCGGTGGTCGCGACCGGATGTTGGGTGGCGCGGGTGTATAGGCTGCGTGTCAGAACCATCCCCGGATAGTTGCCGCTGGCACTGCCGTCACCCGCGCTGCCGACATCGCTGTCGTAGAGCGCGCCGCGTGGATGTCGATCCGGGCGGCCGCTCTTGATGGCGTCGTAGACAAAGGTGCGGTTGACCCAGTCGGCCAGATGCGGTGCGTTTTGTGCGAGCCGCGAAAGCAGCTTGGCATTGCCTATGTAGACGTCCCGCTGCGGGTGCTCTGCGGCATGCAGGATTGCGCGTGCGACCACCTCCGGCGCATAGACTGGCGGCGGGAATACCGGCGCGCTGGGCAGGTAATTCTTGGAGTGGTCCATGAATTGGGTATCGGTCGAAGAAGGACGTACCAGAGTCACCGAGACCGGCGTGCCCGACTTCTGTAGCTCGACGCGCAGCACGTCCGTCATCGCCTTGATCGCATGCTTGCTGGCGCTGTAGCTGCTGTGGAAGGGCAGGGCATTGGCTGACTCGACACTGCCGATGTTGATCAGCGCACCGCCTTTGTCGCGCAGGTGCTTAACGGCGATGGATGAACCGTAGTGAGTGCCCCAGAAGTTGGTCTGCATCACCTGATAGTGGTCATCGTCACTGACTTCGTCGAAGCGCCCCCAGACCGAGCTGCCGGCGTTGTTGATCCAGGTGTCGAAGCCGCCGAAGCGGGAGATCGTCTCGCTGGCGACACGTTCCAGCTGCGCGCGCTCGCCGACGTCGGCCATGACGTGAAGTACCCGGTCACCTGCATTCAGGTCGCGCTCGATGTCGAGCAGGGCTTCTTCGTTCCGCGCCACCAGCACCACGCGGGCGCCTTTCTCGATGGCGAGACGAGCGGTTGCCAGGCCGATGCCGCTCGAAGCGCCAGTGATGACGATGACTTGCTCATGCAAGGGTTTGAGAGAAATGCGCATCGGATCTCCTCGGGTAGCGTCTGAAGTGGATTGGCTCGGTAGAAGCCTGGGCGCCGCTTGCGGTTCCGGGCAGGCGATGGATGGCAGCGGTTGGTCAAACCTGGGAGCTTACTGCCGCTGCGGCGTCAGTCTGGATGCAGGCTTTGGTTACGGTCCGATGCGTCTGCGCGGACGGAGGTGGCGCTGGAATCAGCATGGCAGTGGCAGATTTCTCGGAACTCTTTTGATGGCCAATTGCTCTCAATCTGGCTTGGGAGATTCCTCCCGCTTACCCATCGACCAGGAAGCCTGCACGGCCGTCGTGCAGCGGTATGCCTCGACTTCGAGCAAGGTGCAGGAATGAAACGCTTTGTTGTGCTGGATAGTTTTCGCGGTATTTGCGCGGTCGCGGTAGTGCTGTTTCATACGCAGATCTTGTTGAGTTTTTCCGAGCTCAGTTTCTTCAGGCATGCCGACTTGTTCGTCGAATTCTTTTTCGTGCTCAGCGGCTTCGTGATGTTTCATGCCTACGGCAGGCGCGAGTTCGGGCCCGATGTGTTCAGACGCTTCATCATCAGCCGCACCTTTCGCCTGTATCCATTGCATCTGCTGATGCTGTTTGTCTTCATCGGGCTGGAGTTTGGCAAGCTCTGGGCAGAGCATCATGGCTTCTCCTTCAACGATGCAGCGTTCTCCGGCAAGACGGCGCCCAGCGAGATCCTGCCCAACGCTCTACTGCTGCAGAGCTGGATCGGCGATTTCAACAGTCTGTCGTTCAACACGCCGGCCTGGAGCATCAGCATCGAGTACTACCTGTACCTGGTCCTGGCGATGGTGCTGCTAGCGATGCCAAGGTATTCCGGGCAGATCCTCGCCCTGGCGACTGTGGTCTCGTTCGCAGCGTTGTATGTTGAACTGGATGTTATAAAACCCTTCATCTGGCGGGGCGCCTCCTGCTTCTTCGCTGGTGCGCTGACCTATCGGCTGTATCAGAAGCTGGATCCGGTAATCAGCCGATTAGAAGACCGTCCTTTCTTCACCGTACTGGAGTTGCTTTGCCTGCTGCTGGTGTACCGCACGCTGACTCACGAAACACCGCATCAGGGGATTATTGCCAGTCTGCTGTTTTGTGCCGTTGTCCTGGTGTTTGCCGGCGAGCGCGGTGGGGTTTCGCAGCTCTTGCAGCGTCGCGGCTTCGCGCGGCTCGGCGAGCTGTCCTTCTCGATCTACCTGACCCATGCAGCGGTGATCTTCGCCTTCACCAGTGCGGCCGTTGTACTGTCGAAGCTGTCCGGTACCGAATACACGACCATTTTGCAGCAGCCAGGAAGCGAGCAGATCATGCGCTACATCAGCAGCGGCAGCGTGCTGGTTGACGACCTGCTGACCCTGCTTGAACTGGTGATCGTCCTGGCGATATCGAGCCTGACGTACCACTACGTGGAGCTGAAAGGCATTGAGGTGGGGCGCCGCCTCGCGCGCAACGAGCCGAGACCGCTATCGCAGGTTTGAATCGGCCCGGACGACCAGCGTGCCGTCCGGTGCCGGACCCTGGGCCGGCGGGGCGGAACCTGCCGGTTCAGTTGACGGGTAGGTCTGGTGCAATGGCGTTTGCTGCTGGCCATCGATGGACCAGATGACGGTTGCCTCGATATGGCTATCTGTCGCGATGCCGAGTCGGTTGTTCAGAGGGCACTGCGTTTCAGGCCCACTAGTAAGTTCACCCGACTGGCGGCTGCGGCTGGTGCCAGCGCTTCCCTTGGAAACCACCTCCAGCTGATAGCTGAGCCGGTGGGGTTCGTCACTGCTGAAGCACAACCGCAGATTCAAACGGTCGGCTTCTGGCAGGAGTTCCAGGCGAGCATCAACTGGGCCAGTGGCAGTGGCTAATAGCATGGCGGCGAGGGTCGCGGTGAGCATAAGCGGGGGCCAAGGCGTTGGTCACTGCTGAGTAACGGTGGCCATGTTACCGGTCCCCGTCTGCGAAATGACCGCATTCATGAGTTCGGCGTTTTGAGTGATTGAGGCCTGGTTTGCCATTCCGACCTGATTGATGTGGGCCCCGTTGGCGCTGGCTAGCTGGCTAATGGAGGCGATATTGTCATCGCCTGACTGCACAATGCTCGCCTGGCTGCCGTCGTACCATTGCACCAGTTCGGCGCTGTTGCCATTTCCGGTTGACGAACCGCGGAACGCATTGCCTCGCCCGAACTGCTCGACTGCCAGTAGGTTGTCGTCGCCTGCCTGATTGAATTCGACTTCGCCAAACAGGCTGTCCTGCGAGATCGTCGCGGAATTCAGGTTGCCGTTCTGCGCCAACTTGATGTTACCTGCATCGCCCTGCTTGATTGTCGCCAGGTTCTCATCGCCAACCTGATATACCGCTAGCGTTGTGCCGTGGTAGATACCGTACTGGTCCATGGTGATCGCGTTGCTATTACCGATCTGGTATGCCTCTCCCCCCGCGAAGCCTTGTTGCGTTGCGGAGATGCGGTTGTTGTCACCGATACTGCTGAGCTGCAGGTCGTTGGCATACCAGGTATGTTCAACGTCGACGCTGTTACCGGAGCCCTCCTGATAGATGCTCGCGGTTGAAAAATGGCTGTCTGGTCCCTGATAGACCACGGCATTGTTGTCACTGCCGACTTGAACGAGATTCGTCAGATTCGATTCAGCGAATTCATCCTGAAAGACCGAACCGACGTTGGCCGTGCCGTTCTGCCGTACAACCGCCTCGTTCAGCGGACCGGTCTGTTCAACGGTGGCGCTATTGTCATCGCCTGTCTGCGCGATGATAGCGCTGTTGTCGGCTTGAGCATTGATAGCGGCACCCAGCAGAGCGGCCGATGCGATGAGCTGCAGCCTGCGCATAAGGGTTACCTCGTATGTGTTGTTAGCGATGTTGAACGACCTGGACCTGTTGGCCACTGCCGTACTGAGTGACGCTGCTGCTCAAGCCACTACCGAGCTGTTCGATACTAGCGGTGTTGTTCGAGCCGATCTGAGCGATAGCGGCCTGATTGTCGCTGCCGGTCTGGCTGATGTCGGCCAGGTTGCCCTGTCCGATCTGGAGGATGGTGGCGATCTGGTTTTCTCCTTGCTGGAGAATAAAGGCCTGGTTGTCGCTGCCCTGCTGAACGATATTGGCCAGTTGGGCTGTGCCGGTCTGGCTGACATCGGCCAGGTTGTCGTTGCCGGTCTGCAGCACGCGAGCGACCTGCATATCGGGCAATGGCAACGCAGCTGCAACTGAATTGGCAATGCTCAATGACCCACCCGCAAGGTCTCCATTGTCCATCAGGTCGGCAGCATAGGCAGCCTGGCCAGTGAACAGGAACGCGATGAGCAGGCCTCGGAGAAGTTGGGCTAAACGATCCATGCTTGCACCTCGAAATAGTGCTTGGATTCTTGTCTGCGGGCGGGGCGGTGAACATCCATCGAACGGTGCAAAACAAGCGCTACGTGATGAGCGGAGCGGATTAAGCCTTAGGCCGCTCAAAGCTCGTCCCGGTCCATGTCGAAGGTATCCTGAAGCATGTTCTGCAGCTTGCTGCGGTTGATTTCTTCCAATATGAACTGTGCCGCTTGCGTGGCGATGTCTTCGATCTCGGCCACGTTCGGCTGCAAAAAACGCCGGTAGACGGTGAGCTGCCCGTATTCGACCCAGACCAGACTGCCCCAGCGCGCCGAAGGGCGCTCCCGTACCACCAGATCTCCATCGAGGACGCTTGCGTCCTGAAGCTGAAAGCTGAGATAGCGGTGAAAGTCATGGCCGAAGCGGGTGATGGTGTTGTCGATGATCAGCCCGCTCAATTCGGCTTCGCCCTGCGTCTGGTCGAGCGCCTGCTCAGCCTGCACGGGGCCGAGCAGGCTGAGCAGCAAAAAGCACAGCGTCAGGCGTGACACGACTCGGACCAGTCCAGCCGGCCACGCAGCAGAAAAGCCGCCTCGGCCCGGTTGGAGGCGCCGATCTTGCGCAACAGGTTATGGATGTGGCTCTTGATGGTGTGCGGGCTCAGGCAAAGTCGTTCGGCAATCTCGGCGTTCGATAGGCCCTTGCCGGCAAGGCTCAGGATTTCCCGCTCGCGCAGTGTCAGCGAGGGCTTGCTACCTGCTAAGTGGCGCATGCGCCGCCATTGGCTGAGCAGGCGCTCGGTCAGAACCCGCGGGAGCCAGTCGCCGCCGTCCAGCAAAACCTGGATGCCGTCGAGCAGGTGCTCGCGCGTGGCGTGGCTGTAAAAAACGCCGCGGATGGCCGGATGCTTGTCGACCAGTTGCTCGGCTTGTTCCGGTGCAATATTGACCAGTGCGACCGGGGTCTGCTCATCAAGCTGATCGAGCAGTGTCGACAACTCTTCGGTTTGGCTGTTTCCCGAGTCGAGCAGGTAGAGATCGGTGGTTCCAGGAACGATCTTGTCGAGCCTGGCCAGGGCAACTTCCAGCTGAGCCTGTTCACCAAGAAAGTGTTTGAAGAACAGTCCCAGTAGTTCATTGCCGGTCAGTAGCGTGACGATAGGCCGATTACGTTCCAGGTGGGTGAAGTCCGCTTCGTCCATGTTCAATCCTTGGTCTGGGTGCCGTTATGCTGCTGGAGAAAAGTTACTAAACGACCGGCCGAAAATGACGAAGTTCAGCGTTTAAGTTGGGATTAGGCCGGCATCTGCGCTCTGAGGACGATAACCCGACAAACGGTAAAGGAAACGGTCAGGTAGTAGTCATGGACTAAGGTGAGTCAATCACCCATTTGATGGAGCCGGCATGAGCGAACCCTCTCGCGAGTTGACGCTTCGCGCATTACTGACCGGCCTGTTGCTGGGCGCCGTACTGACGCCTTCGAATATCTATTCGGGGCTCAAGATCGGATGGTCGTTCAATATGTCGATCATTGCCCTGCTGGTCGGATTCGCCTTTTGGCAGGGACCTAGGCGAATGCTTGGCCGGCCTGCCTGGTCGCTGCATGAGAGCAACATCAATCAGACCACGGCATCATCCGCCGCCTCGATCATTTCAAGTGGGTTGGTTGCGCCGATCCCGGCTTATACGCTGATCACCGGTCAGCAGTTCGACACCTTGCCACTGATGGCTTGGGTGTTCTCGGTCAGCTTTCTTGGAATTTGGGTTGCCTGGTACCTGCGGCCCTCGCTGATTGTCGAGGCCCAGCTGCGCTTCCCAGAGGGAATGGCAACACTGGCGACCATGCAGCAGATCTACAGCCGCGGGGCCGAAGCGGCTCAGCGCTTGGTGGTACTGGGCTCGGCCGCGCTGCTGGCTGCGGTGGTCAAACTGGTGGATGGCCTGCTCTGGGCTCTGCCGCGCTGGGCGCCCAGCGCACAATTGGAGCGTTTGACCTTCTCCTTCGAGCCGTCGCTACTGCTGGTTGGGTTCGGCGGAATAATCGGTTTGAGGGTCGGCTTGTCGTTGCTGCTCGGCGCGCTGATCGCCTGGGGCCTTATCGCGCCCTGGCTGTTGGCGCAGGGCCTCGTGACGCTACCCGCAGGCGCCGGCGGGCCACAATTTGCGCTGCTGATCGAATGGTTGCTTTGGCCGGGCGTCAGTCTGATGGTCTGCGCCACCCTCACCTCGCTTGGGCTGCGCTTTGTCCAGGCTCGACGTGCCAGCCCGTCTTTCGATCGGCGATGGGTACGGCCCGCAGCGTTGCCTGCGCTCGGCATGGCGCTGGCAGCGATGCTGGTGATCAGCTTGCAGATGACATTGTTCGGCATTCACCCGCTGATGGCCGCGCTTTCGATCCCCCTGGCTCTACTGCTGGCGATGGTCGCGGCGCGGGTGGTGGGCGCAACCGGCATTCCCCCGATTGGGGCAATTGGCCAACTCTCGCAGCTTAGCTTTGGCGCCATTGCGCCGGGGCAAGTGGCGATCAACCTGATGAGCGCCAATACCGCTGGCGGTGCGGCGGGCCAATGCACCGATCTGTTGAATGATTTCAAGGTCGGCCACGCGATTGGCGCTACCCCGTCGCGACAGGTGGTTGCGCAATGCCTGGGCATTCTGGTCGGCAGCCTGGTTGGGGTGTCGGTCTATCAGTTGTTGATTCCTGATCCGCAGTCGATGCTGATTACCCCCGAATGGCCCGCGCCAGCGGTCGCGACCTGGAAGGCGGTAGCCGAGGCGCTGACGACGGGGGTTGGCTCGATCAGTCAGGACATTCGCTGGGCTATGGTTGCCGGAGCCTTATCTGGCGTCTTGCTGGGTGCGATGGAAGGCTCGGCTCCAGCGTGGCGGTTGCGCTGGTTGCCGAGTTCTGCGGCGTTGGGCCTGGCTTTTATCATTCCGGCCTCAATCTCCCTGATGATGGCTTTCGGCGCGCTTCTAGCCTGGCTCTTCATTGCGCGCTGGGGAAGCCTTGCCGAACGTTTCGTGATTGTTGCGGCAGCCGGTCTGGTGGCTGGGGAAAGCATGGCTGGCATCGGCATTTCGCTCTGGCAGTTGCTAGGTTAGCGCTGAGTTGAGCACGCAGATGCTTAAGTTAAGCGCCGACAAACGGTCGTCACAAGGCGTGGCGACCAATGGCGATACGGCCTGCAACCCCCGGCGCGCGTGGGTTCTGCTAATTTTGAAAAATCTTGTCATGCCACCGTATGAAATTTCTTTTCGCAGCCGCTGCCCGATTATATGAACCCCTTGGAAACAGGAGAGCGATCATGCAAACGACTAAACTCGCGGCGCTGACTCTGGCTGGTCTTATGTCTACCGCCGTATTTGCGGCAGGTACAACCGATAACGAGGCCATCCATGACAAGGGCCGCTACGATTCGAATAGCAGCTCAATGAAGAGCGGCACCCATGACGGCAAGATGAAAAATTCTCATGACGGCAATATGGGCAAGTCGCATGACGACACGATGATGGACGGCAAGACCACTGATGATACCGACCGCCGCGGCTTGACCACTGGAGCAGGCACGTCGGTAGATGGTGAGCGAGCAGGTCCTGGTACTGACACCGGAACAGCGGTGGGTAACACAACGGGTACCGGTAATAGTGCAACCGGTAACTGATACTGGACCGGTTTGATAAGAGCCCCGGCCTTGGTCGGGGCTTTTTCTTGCGCTGCCGTTGGTTTCCCACTGTCGCGGTTAGTCGCGCGGGGATGCTGATGGTGTGTGGGTAGGAGAAGATTATGGCTATTCGTGTTTCGTTATTCGTTTCGACATTCATGGCGGCGTCGCTGGCAATCGCTGCCGGAACCGGGCCGGCGCAGCCGGGGCAGAGTCGCGAACATCCGCTGGACACGCGTGAGCCGCGGCAGGAAATCATCGACAGCGATAACAGCAGTCAGGGCCAGTCCAGGCCTCCTACCTTGGAAGCGCCCCCGATTGTGCCGCCCGTAGAGCCTGCCGAAGTACCACCGCAACCCGATGGGCCACGGGGCGGTTCCAGCGAGAACAACGAAAAGCCGGCCTCAGCGAGTTGATTCATTTTCACGGTGTACGGTAAGCAGGGGCCGAAACGAAAACGGGAGGCCTAAGCCTCCCGTCTGCTACCGCAAGCTGATGCTTAGAACAGCACGCGGCTGCGTATGGTGCCGTTGACCTGCAAAAGCTTTTCAAGCGCCAGGTCGGAGTACTCCTTGTCTACGTCGATCACCACGTAGCCGACCTCGTTGTTGGTTTGCAGGAACTGACCACAGATGTTGATGCCGTTGTCGGCGAACACCTTGTTGATCTCGCTCATCACGCCCGGAACGTTGCGGTGGATGTGTAGCAGGCGGTGTTTGCCCGGGTGCGATGGCAGGGCCACTTCCGGAAAGTTGACCGAGGAGACCGAGGTGCCGTTGTCGCTGTACTTGACCAGCTTCTCGGCGACTTCCAGGCCGATATTGGCCTGCGCTTCGGCTGTGGAGCCACCGATGTGCGGGGTAAGAATCACGCGGTCCAGGCCACGCAGCGGGCTTTCGAATTCTTCGTCGTTGGATTTGGGCTCGACCGGGAACACGTCGATTGCAGCACCAATCAGGTGCTCGTCCTTGATCGCAGCGGCCAGGTGATCGAGCTCGACTACGGTGCCGCGCGCGGCGTTGATGAGGATCCCGCCTTTCTTCATGGCGCGGATTTCCTTCTCACCGATCATCCACTGAGTGGACGCCAGCTCAGGCACGTGTAGCGAGACGATGTCGCACATGCCCAGCAGTTCGTACAGAGAACCGATCTGAGTGGCGTTGCCCAGCGGCAGTTTGGTCACGACGTCGTAGAAATAGACCTGCATGCCAAGGCTTTCCGCCAGTACCGACAGCTGTGTGCCGATGGAGCCGTAGCCGATGATGCCCAGCTTCTTGCCGCGAATCTCGAACGAGTTTGCAGCCGATTTGATCCAGCCGCCGCGATGGCAGGAGGCGTTCTTCTCCGGAATACCGCGCAGCAGCAGAATGGCTTCGGCCAGCACCAGCTCGGCCACCGAACGGGTATTGGAATAAGGCGCGTTGAAAACCGCAATGCCGCGTTCGCGGGCGGCGTTCAGGTCGACCTGGTTGGTGCCGATGCAGAAGCAGCCAACGGCGATCAGTTTGTTTGCGGCTTCGAACACTTCTTCGGTGAGCTGGGTGCGCGAACGAATGCCGATGAAATGGACATCGGCAATCTTCTCTTTCAGCTCCGCATCGGTCAGCGCGGTCTTGAGGTACTCGATGTTGGAGTAGCCTGCGGCCTTGAGGGTGTCGACAGCGTTCTGGTGAACACCTTCGAGAAGAAGGAACTTGATCTTGCTCTTGTCGAGAGAGGTCTGGCTCATCTGCATTAAAACCTTAAGGCCGAAGGAGAGGACAAAGTGTCCAGCGAAGGCTGGCCGACCCGGTATCACCAGTGTCGGGAGTCTGCCGAGGCACGTTTCAAAGGGGGGCGTATGCTAGCATACAGGCCCCTCGAAACACTCCTGTCCTGAGCTGAAGCGTACTCAGGGTGACCATGAATCGAATAAGAGTTCCGATGATGACCGATCCTGTTCTGATCGATGAGCTGAAGTCGCTGGTTGAGCCAGGCAAAGTGCTGACCGATGCCGATTCCCTGAATACCTACGGCAAGGACTGGACCAAACACTACACCCCCGCACCCACAGCCATCGTGTTTCCAAAAACGGTCGAGCAGGTACAGGCCATCGTGCGCTGGGCCAATGAGCGTGGGGTCGCGCTGGTGCCATCCGGTGGGCGCACCGGGCTTTCCGCGGCGGCAGTCGCGTCGAACGGTGAAGTCGTGGTTTCCTTCGACTACATGAACCAGATCCTCTCGTTCGACGAGATGGACCGCGCCGCGGTCTGTCAGCCGGGCGTGATCACCGCTCAGCTGCAGCAGTTCGCCGAAGACAAGGGGCTCTACTATCCGGTGGATTTCGCCTCGTCCGGCTCGAGCCAGATCGGCGGCAACATCGGCACCAACGCCGGCGGTATCAAGGTGATTCGCTACGGTATGACCCGTAACTGGGTGGCGGGTCTGAAGGTCGTCACCGGCAAGGGCGACCTTCTGGAGCTGAACAAGGATCTGGTCAAGAACGCCACCGGCTACGACCTGCGTCAGTTGTTCATCGGTGCCGAGGGTACGCTGGGCTTTGTCGTCGAGGCGACCATGCGCCTGGAGCGCCAGCCCACCAACCTGACAGCGATGGTGCTGGGCACGCCGGATTTCGATTCGATCATGCCGGTACTGCACGCGTTCCAAGACAAGCTGGACCTGACCGCCTTCGAATTCTTCTCCGACAAGTGCCTGGACAAGATTCTCGGTCGCGGCGACATCCCGGCACCCTTCGAGACCCGGACACCCTTCTATGCGCTGCTCGAATTCGAAGCGACCACCGAAGAGCGCGCCGAGCAGGCGCTGGCGACGTTCGAGCATTGCGTGAACGAAGGCTGGGTGGTCGACGGTGTGATGAGCCAGAGCGAACAGCAGTTGCAGAACCTGTGGAAGCTGCGCGAGTACATCTCCGAGACCATCTCCCACTGGACGCCCTACAAGAACGACATTTCCGTCACTGTTTCCAAGGTGCCGGCGTTCCTGGCCGACATCGACGCCATTGTCACCAGCAATTACCCGGATTTCGAGGTGCTCTGGTATGGCCATATCGGTGACGGCAACCTGCATCTGAACATCCTCAAGCCCGAAGCGCTGTCCAAGGACGAGTTCTTCGACAAGTGCGCGGCGGTCAACAAGTGGGTGTTCGAAACGGTCGAAAAGTACAACGGCTCGATCTCGGCCGAACACGGCGTTGGCATGACCAAGCGTGATTACCTGACCTATAGCCGCTCCGAAGCGGAAATCGGTTACATGAAGGCGATCAAGGCAGCATTCGACCCGAACGGCATCATGAATCCAGGCAAGATTTTCGCTGTTTGACAGACAGGAACTCTCCATGACCTACAAGCACCAGTACACCGACGGCACCACGATTCATTACCCGCTGGGCAAGGTGGTCTGCATCGGCCGCAACTATGCCGAGCACGCCAAGGAACTGAACAACCCGGTGCCGACCGAGCCATTGCTGTTCATCAAGACGGGTAGCTGCACGGTGCCGTTGGCTGGCGGTTTCAATATTCCGACCGACCGTGGTGCAGTGCACTATGAAGCGGAAATCGCCGTGCTGATCGGCAAGCCGTTGTCGCGCAAACCGAACGAAGAGGAAGTCCGCGATGCGATTTCCGGTTTCGCTCCGGCGCTGGATCTGACCTTGCGCGACGTGCAGGCCAAACTGAAAGAAAAGGGCCACCCGTGGGAAATCGCCAAGAGCTTCGATGGCGCCTGCGTGCTGGCGCCGTTCGTGCCCGGCGATGCGGTGCAGGACCTGACCGACATCGGGATTCGTCTGAGCATAAACGGGGAGGTGCGTCAGGACGGCAACAGCAACCAGATGCTCAACGCCATCCTGCCACTGCTACAGCACATTGCCGGACACTTCAGCCTGCAGCCGGGCGACGTGGTTCTGACCGGAACACCGGTAGGCGTCGGCCCGCTAAACCAGGGCGATGAACTGGTGCTGGAGCTGGTCGGTTTGTCGCGATTCGAAAGCCGCGTGCTCTGATCCAACCCGGGCCGGGTACGGTTTGACGTATCCGGCATTTCGCAACTGTATCCCTGCCGTTGCGCTCATGTTGTAATCAACCCCTTTTCCTGGGTCTGATTCAATGCCTGATTCCGCCACCCGACCCTCGCGGCTGCGCCTGGCTCTCTACATTCTGCTGCTTCTGACGGTTGCCGCTGCGTTGCTCACTGGCGTGCTGCTGCGCTGGGACGAGCAGTTGAAGCTCTACTGGCAGGAGCAATCCGCAGACGCCGAGCACCGCGCCGCCAGCATCTGGTTGCCCGACTACGAGCTGGCGCTGCAGACGAACCTGGTGGGCCTGGAAGAAGACGAGACCTCGGGTCTGACCTGGAATCCTGCAACCGGCACACTGTTTACCGTCACCGGGCAGAACCCTCAGCTGATCGAATTTACCACTGGGGGCGTGGTTCTACGGCGTATAACCCTGACCGGATTTTCTGATCCTGAGGCAGTCGAGGCGCTGGGTGACGGTCGCCTGGGCATTGTCGACGAGCGCCGCCGACTGGTTGCGGTGTTTCGCCCTGTGCCGGGTACTGAGAGCCTGGATCTGGATGATTTGGCAACCTTCGACCTGGGTTTCGATGGCGCTGGCAACAAGGGTTTTGAAGGACTGGCCTGGAATCCGCAGACCCAGCGAATGTTGCTGGCGAAGGAGCGCGATCCGTATGGCCTGTTCGAACTGCCGTTCCCCGGTGAAGACGGTGCGGTCGGCGTGCTTGAGCCGCTGCCTTATCAATCGCTGCTGGTACGTGACATCTCGTCAGTGACCATTGACCCACGCACTGGGCACACCCTGATGCTGTCCGACGAGTCGCGCCTTCTGGTCGAACTCGACCGGTTGGGTCGCCCGCGGAGTTTCATCAGCTTGGTCGGTGGCCTCAACGGGCTTGTGGATGGCATCGATCAGGCCGAAGGCGTCGCAATGGATGCGCTTGGCAATATCTACGTGGTTGGCGAGCCGAATCGCTTCTACGTGTTCAGCCGTCGGCGGTGAAGGTCGGCGATGACTGCGGTCATAACGAGGATCCTCGCTTTTAGCTGTTAAGGTTCGGCTAAGCCTGACAGCACACAATCGAGGCCCTTCCTTCAAGCAGAGTGGCACCATGCGTCGAACTTTGAAAATAATGCTGGCCGGTTTCGTCGGCCTGGGATTGCTGCTGGGGATCGCGGCAGGCCATCACTACCAACTGTTCGAACGCGCCTGGTTTCATCTTTCGCAATGGCATCTGGCGGGGGAACGGCCGACTGCTTCGCTGGGGCTGCAGGACTATCGCGCCGTGGTACAGGCCAAGCCAGTGGTCGGCATCGACGATGACCTGTCCGCGCTGACCTACGACCCAGACCGGCAGAGCCTGATGGCCGTGACCAACGGCAATCCACAGCTGCTTGAACTCAGCCTCGACGGCGAGTTGCTGCGGTCGATCCCCCTGACTGGTTTCGGCGATCCAGAGGCGATCGAATATATATCGCGCGGTCTGTATGTGATCAGCGACGAGCGTCTGCAGCGGTTGCTCAGGGTCGAGATTGACGAACAAACGACGTCTATCGATGCGGTAGACGTGCAACAGCTCTCGCTGGGCATCGAGCAGAACGGCAACAAGGGTTTCGAGGGGCTCGCCTACGACGTGGCGGGCAAGCGCCTGTTCGTGGCCAAGGAGCGGGATCCGGTACGGATCTATGAAATCACCGGCTTCCCTCATGCAGACGACGGCCAGCCGCTCGCCGTACATGTGAGTGAAAACCGCGAGCGTGACGCAGACCTGTTCGTGCGGGACCTTTCCAGCCTGCAGTACGACAGACAGAGCGGGCATCTGCTGGCGCTGTCGGACGAATCCCGGCTGGTGGTTGAGCTGGATACCGAGGGAAAACCCATCAGCAGCCTGGCGTTGACCGCGGGTGACAACGGGTTGGATCAGGATGCTCCGCAGGCCGAAGGTATCGCCATGGGACCGAAGGGCACGCTGTACCTGGTGAGCGAGCCGAACCTGTTCTACGTGTTCCGCAAGCAATGATCAGCCGGCCCGTTTCGGCCGGCTAATCGCGGCGGCTATCGCTTGAGCGTCTGCACGCCGTCCTTGGTGCCCAGCAACAGAATGTCGGCCGGACGCGCGGCGAACAGCCCATTGGTGACCACGCCGACGATGTTATTGATCTGCGCCTCGAGGTCCGGGGCAAAGCCGATCATCAAGTTGTGAACGTCGAGAATGACGTTGCCGTTGTCGGTCACGACGCCGTCGCGGTAAACCGGATCACCGCCCAGCTTGACCAGTTCACGAGCCACGTGACTGCGCGCCATGGGGATGACCTCCACTGGCAGCGGAAACTCGCCGAGGCGGTCGACCAGCTTGCTGCCGTCTGCGATGCAGATGAAGGTCTTGGCCACGGCTGCGACGATCTTTTCCCGCGTCAGAGCGGCACCACCGCCCTTGATCAACTCCAGATGGCTGTTGGTTTCATCGGCGCCGTCCACATAGAACTCCAGGTCCGACACTGAATTAAGGTCGTAAACCGGGATGCCGTGGCCTTTCAGGCGCTCGGCGGTCGCATCGGAACTGGCCACGGCGCCGTCGAAGAAGCCCTTGTGCTTGGCCAGCAGGTCGATAAAGAAGTTGGCAGTGGAGCCGGTGCCAACGCCGACGATGCTGCGGTCGGTGAGCTGCGGGACGATGAGGTCGACGGCGGCCTGGGCAACGGCCTGCTTGAGTTGATCCTGAGTCATGGCGTTTGGGTCCGGGCTGAGGGAAACGAGGTGCGCCAGTATAGCGGCGCGTTGCAGGTCGGGTCTTGTCCGCTGAGTCTGTACTGCTGTTCTGCGCGCCGATTGCCGGTGGTCGGCTGGTTTGTCGCGGAGTAGACTCGTCTGCCCCGCAATGCCCGCCAAGATAGCCAAGATAGCCACGATGCTCGAACAGTACGTCAAGAAGATCCTCACCTCGCGCGTGTATGACGTCGCGGTGGAAACCCCGTTGCAGCCCGCCCGCCAACTCTCCGAGCGGCTCGGAAACCAGATTCTGCTCAAGCGCGAGGATCTGCAGCCGGTGTTCTCTTTCAAGATTCGCGGCGCCTACAACAAGCTGGCGCAGCTGACGCCCGAGGAGCTGGCCCGGGGCGTGGTCACGGCATCGGCCGGCAACCATGCCCAAGGCCTGGCGCTGGCCGCACGCGAATTGGGCATCAAGGCGACCATCGTAATGCCGCGCACCACGCCGGAATTGAAGGTTCAGGGCGTGCGCGCCCGTGGTGGCAAGGTCGTTCTGCAAGGCGATGCCTTTCCTGAGGCGCTGGCCTATTCGCTGAAGCTGGTGGACGAGAAGGGCTACGTCTATATCCATCCCTACGATGACCCGCATGTGATCGCCGGGCAGGGCACCGTGGCGATGGAAATCCTCCGTCAGCATCAGGGCCAGCTCGATGCGGTGTTCGTGCCGGTGGGCGGCGGTGGGCTGATCGCGGGCGTGGCCGCGTACATCAAATACCTGCGTCCGGAGATCAAGGTCATCGGCGTCGAGCCGGACGATTCCAACTGCCTTCAGCAGGCCATGGCTGCGGGCGAGCGTGTGGTGCTGCCACAGGTCGGGCTGTTCGCTGACGGCGTCGCCGTCGCGCAGATCGGCCAGCACACCTTCGACATCTGCAGGCACTACGTCGACGAAGTCATCACCGTCAGTACCGATGAGATCTGCGCGGCGATCAAGGACATCTACGACGACACCCGATCGATCACCGAGCCTGCCGGTGCGCTGGCCGTGGCCGGGATCAAGCGCTACGTCGAGCGCGACGGGGTCGAAAATCAGGTGCTGGTGGGCATTGATTCGGGCGCCAACGTGAACTTCGACCGCCTTCGCCATGTGGCTGAACGCGCCGAGCTGGGAGAGAAGCGCGAGGCGATCATCGCGGTAACCATCCCAGAGGAGCCGGGCAGCTTCAAGGCGTTCTGCGAAGCCATCGGCAAGCGTCAGATTACCGAGTTCAACTACCGTTACCATCAGGATCGTGAGGCGCACATCTTCGTGGGTGTGCAGACCCATCCGGAGAACGATCCGCGAGCGGCGCTGGTTGAAGGGCTGCGGGCGAAGGGCTTTCCCGTGCTCGATCTGACCGATAATGAACTGGCCAAGCTGCATACCCGTCACATGGTCGGCGGCCACGCCTCGGCTGTCAGCGACGAGGTGGTCTACCGGTTCGAGTTTCCGGAGCGTCCGGGCGCGCTGTTCAACTTCCTCAACAACCTCGGCGGCCGCTGGAACATTTCAATGTTCCATTACCGTAACCACGGTGCAGCGGATGGTCGGGTGGTCGCGGGAATGCAGGTGCCTGCCGAAGAGCGCCATTTGCTACCAGCGGCGCTGGACAAGATCGGCTATCGCTACTGGGACGAAACGGACAACCCTGCCTACCAACTGTTTCTCGGCTGAACAGCCGTACCGCGAGGATCAATGGAACACTATCAGCTGTTGAACATCGTCCACGCCGCCTTGGCGATCCTGCTCACCCTTGGGTTGATCGCACACATCGCGATGCTCTGGAAGGCCAAGCGCCGCGCCGATCCCGCTGTACTGCAAACCAAGCTGCGGCGGACGCGGTTGATGTCGCTGCCGCTGCTCGCAGTGGTCGGATTGCTGCTGCCGGTGACAGGCTGGTGGTTGGCGCATCTGGCAGGCTTTCCGCTGGGCCAGCTGTGGCTGCTGGCGAGCTCGATACTGTTCCTGATTCTGGTGCCCCTGACGCTGCTGCTCGGTGGACGCCTGCGCGCCTGGCAAGCGCTGGGCAACAGTCCGGCACCCGCTGCATTGCCACGTTTCGCGCTGGTTTATGCAGGCCTGATTCTGCTGATCCTGATCGCCATCATGGGTCTGATGGGTGCCAAGCCGGTCTGAGTTCCAGATCAGCGCTGTCGATCACCGCAGGCTGATGATGTCCCAACCGCGCTGCTGGGCAATGTCGCGCAAGGTCGGATCCGGGTCCACTGCGACCGGATGGCTGACCCGTTCCAGCAGCGGCAGATCGTTGCGTGAGTCGCTGTAAAAGTAGCTGTCGTCCAGGCTCTGATCGTTTTCCCGCAACCAGCGCTCGATGCGCGTGACCTTGCCTTCCTGGAAGCACGGAACGTCCGTCAATCGACCGGTGTAGCGCCCGTCCTGCATCTCGCATTCGGTGGCTAGCAGGGTGTAGACACCCAGACGCTTGGCAATCGGTCCGGTGATGAAGCGGTTGGTGGCGGTAATGATCACGACGCGATCACCAGCTTGGTGATGCTGACGCACCAGTGCCTCGCCTTTCGCCAGTACGATGGGCTCGATATGGTCGCGCATGAACTCGGCATGCCATTGCTGCAGCTGAGCCATCTCGCTGCGCCCCAGCAGCTCTTGGCAGAAGTTCTGATAGGCTTCCACGTCCAATTCGCCTGCCAGGTAGTCCTGATAGAAGGCATCGTTGCGGGCGCGATAGGTCTCTGTGTCGACGAGGCCACGCTGGCAGAGAAATTCGCCCCAGGCATGGTCGCTGTCACCGGCCAGAAGGGTGTTGTCGAGATCGAATAGAGCCAGGCGCACGCTGCATCCTCGGTGACTTATGATGGGTTGCGCAGCATAGCGGGATTAGCGTCGTAGCGGCACCTGTCGGGTTCTGCCGCAGGGCGTCGGCATGTAGGCTCGATGGCCGCTCAGCGCGCTTTCTGCTTGTTGTCTTTTTGTGGAACAATGCCGCGACATGCGTTTGCGAGGTTGTATGCCGTGATCGACTCCGATGGTTTTCGCCCCAATGTCGGCATCATCCTGACCAATGATGTCGGACAGGTGCTGTGGGCCCGGCGGATTAATCAGGATGCCTGGCAATTTCCGCAAGGCGGAATCAATCCGCGAGAGACGCCCGAAGAGGCTCTTTTTCGCGAGCTTAACGAAGAGGTCGGCCTGGAAGAGCGGGACGTCAAGATACTCGCCTGCACCCGTGGCTGGCTGCGCTATCGCTTGCCGCAGCGCCTGGTCCGCACCCATAGTCAGCCGCTGTGTATTGGTCAGAAGCAGAAGTGGTTTCTGCTGCGCCTTACCGGTGCCGAAGACCGCGTCCGTATGGATCTTACCGGCAAGCCGGAATTCGATGGATGGCGCTGGGTCAGCTACTGGTACCCGTTGGGTCAGGTGGTTACCTTCAAGCGCGAGGTTTACCGTCGCGCCTTAAAAGAACTTGCCCCGCGCCTACTCGCGCGGGACTGACGGGAGAAAGCCCCTGAGCATGCTCGGCACGCTGCGCAAGATCGTCCAGGAAGTAAACGCTGCCAAGGACCTAAAGGCGGCCTTGGGCATTATCGTGCTGAGGGTTCGGGAGGCCATGGGCAGCCAGGTCTGCTCGGTCTACCTGCTCGATCCCGAGTCCGGTCGCTTCGTGCTGATGGCTACGGAAGGCCTCAACAAGAAGGCCATCGGCAAAGTCAGCATGGCGCCGAACGAGGGCCTGGTCGGCCTCGTCGGGACGCGCGAGGAGCCGCTCAACCTGGAGCATGCCTCCGAGCACCCGCGCTATCGGTACTTCGCCGAGACGGGTGAAGAGCGTTACGCTTCCTTTCTCGGTGCACCTATCATTCACCATCGGCGAGTGATGGGCGTTCTGGTCATCCAGCAGAAAGAGCAGCGGCTGTTCGACGAAGGTGAAGAAGCCTTCCTCGTTACCATGAGTGCCCAGCTTGCCGGTGTTATCGCCCATGCCGAGGCGACTGGCTCGATTCGCGGCCTGGGCCGGCAGGGCAAGGGCATTCAGGAAACGCGCTTTATCGGTATTCCCGGCGCGCCCGGTGCGGCAGTGGGTACGGCTGTCGTCGTTTTGCCTCCTGCTGATCTGGATGTGGTACCTGACAAGACCATCAGTGACATTCCCGCAGAATTGGCGCTGTTCGAGTCCGCACTTGAAGCCGTGCGGGCGGACATGCGGGCGCTCTCGGAGAAGCTCGCCACGCAGATGCGCAAGGAAGAGCGCGCCCTGTTCGATGTCTATCTGATGATGCTCGACGACTCTGCGCTTGGCGGAGAGGTGTCAAAGGTCATCCGCACCGGCCAATGGGCCCAGGGCGCGCTGCGTCAGGTGGTCAGCGACCACGTCGGTCGTTTCGAAATGATGGACGACGCCTACCTGCGCGAGCGCGCCTCGGACGTCAAGGACATCGGCCGACGCTTGCTGGGTTATCTGCAACAGGCTCGCCAGCAAACCCTGACCTACCCGGACAACACCATTCTGGTCAGCGAAGAACTGTCTCCAGCGATGCTCGGCGAGGTGCCCGAGGGCAAGCTGATGGGCATGGTTTCGGTGCTGGGTTCGAGCAACTCCCACGTGGCGATCCTGGCTCGTGCGATGGGGATTCCCACGGTCATGGGCGCGGTCGATCTGCCGTACTCGAAGGTCGATGGCATCGAACTGATCATCGACGGTACCCGTGGCGAGATCATCACCAACCCGGCGAAGGTGCTGCGCGAGCAATACCTGGTGCTGGCCGAGCAGGAGCGGCAGCTGTCGGAAGGCCTCGACGTGCTGCGCGAGCTGCCGTGTGAGACCACCGATGGTCTGCGCATCCCGCTGTGGGTCAATACCGGCCTGCTTGCCGATGTCGTGCGGGCCCAGGAGCGCGGCGCCGAAGGCGTTGGTCTGTATCGCACCGAAGTGCCCTTCATGATCAAGGAGCGCTTTCCCAGCGAGAAGGAGCAGATGGCGATCTATCGCGAGCAGCTCCAGGCCTTCCACCCGCTGCCGGTGACCATGCGCAGCCTCGATGTCGGCGGTGACAAAAGCCTGCCGTACTTTCCGATCAAGGAAGAAAATCCCTTTCTCGGCTGGCGCGGGATTCGTGTCACCCTCGATCATCCCGAGATATTCCTGCTGCAGACCCGCGCCATGCTCAAGGCCAGCGCAGGGCTGAACAACCTGCGCATCCTGCTGCCCATGATCTCCGGCACGCGTGAACTGGAAGAGGCGCTGCATCTGATCCATCGTGCCTGGGGCGAGGTGCGTGACGAAGGTACCGACGTCGAAATGCCGCCGGTGGGCGTTATGATCGAAGTGCCGGCAGCGGTCTACCTGACCCGCGAACTGGCGCGTCAGGTGGACTTCATCTCGGTTGGGTCGAACGACCTGACCCAATACCTGCTGGCGGTTGACCGCAACAATCCGCGCGTCGCCGATCTCTATGATTACCTGCATCCTGCCGTGCTCGAAGCGCTGCAGCGAGTCGTTCGCGAGGCGCACGATGAAGGCAAACCAGTGAGCATCTGCGGCGAGATGGCAGGTGATCCGGGCGCTGCCATTCTGCTACTTGCAATGGGCTTCGACAGCCTGTCAATGAACGCCACCAACCTGCCGAAGGTGAAATGGATGCTGCGTCAGATCAGTTCGGTCACGGCGCGCGAGCTATTGGCCAAGGTGATGGTGATGGACAGCCCGCAGGTCATCCACGCTACCGTGCAGCTGACGCTGCGTAACCTGGGCCTGGATCGCATGGTCAACCCGTCTGCGGCTATCTAGCTCGACCTTCTTCAGGAGTCTTTGGTCGGGCTTGGCAGCTCCATTTCGGTCTCCCCAAGCGCACCATCCGGGCCGAAACGGCGCTCGGTAACCGTTGCAGATCCGTCCGCGCGGCGCATCAACAGAGTGCTGGCCCGGGTGCCATAGTTGGCACTGGAAATGAACGCGCTCGACAGCAGTTTTTCGCTCTCATAGGCGATGCCGGTAGCGGGCAGTTCGTCATCCGGGGCGGCCTGTGAATCGCTCATGATGCCAAACAGCAGGTCGCGCTCCGGTGTACCCATGCAGCTCTCCAGCGCGGCACGGGCGCGCAGTAGCTTTGGCCAAGGCGTATCCAGGGCTGCGTTGGACAAGCCGTACACGCCTGTCGACAGTCGCCGGGGCGTTTCCTCCCTTGAGTTGAGATACCAGAGTTCGTCGAGGTCCCCGACCAGCAGGTTGAAGCCCGAATACTGACCGAGGCTGCCGCTCAGCGCTTCCAGATAATTACGTGGGGACTGCGAGCCGCGAAGGAAACGTTCGGGTAGCTCACCTCGTGATCGTTCGCCGACAGGGGAGCCAGGCGCACGGATATTGGTCAGCGCAGCGAAGCGTCCATCCGTCGTCACACCCATCCAGGTGCCGCCCGCTTGCAGGTCGCGACCGGCTGCGATCTGTGGCGCATCGCTCCAGTAATCGAGTGGCAGGCTGGGGCGCTCATGAAATTCGTCACGGTTGGCCGCGACGATCAACGGCAGCGCGTTGCCGGGGCGCCAGGCGAATACGATCAAGCACATGGGAAGCCGGACTCGGTTGAGGGTACGCCTCGAGGCTAGACGATAACGCAGCGTCTGCGCCACAACGGCGAAGCGCCAGCTCAGCCTCCGGGACTTACCACGCTCCGCCCCGCTGGCGTTTTCCGCTAACATGCCGCTTTGTTTTTCAGGGTGGCCCGATGGAGTTCGCGCTTTATCTGCTTCTCGGCGGATTCGCTGGTGTCCTGGCCGGGCTGTTCGGTGTCGGCGGCGGGCTGATCATCGTCCCGGTGCTGGTGTTCAGCTTTACAACCCAAGGCTTCGATCCGCAGGTCCTCACCCACCTCGCTGTTGGCACCTCATTGGCAACCATCGTCTTTACCTCGATGAACTCTATTCTGGCGCACCATCGCAAGGGCGCCGTACAGTGGCTCGTGGTGCTTTGGATGACGCTCGGAATCCTGCTCGGCGCGGCATTGGGAAGCCTTACCGCAGCGGCGATTCAAGGGCCGGTGCTGCAAAAGATGATTGGTGTATTCGCCATCGCCATGGCGGTGCAAATGGGGTTTTCGCTGCAGCCAAAGGCCAGCGCGGGGGTGCCGGGCAGACCGGTCCTGGCAGCTGCAGGCGTAGTGATCGGTTGGGCGTCCGCCATTTTCGGAATTGGTGGTGGCTCGTTGACAGTGCCCTTTCTCAGCTGGCGCAGCGTGCCGATGCAGCAGGCCGTGGCCACCTCTGCGGCGTGCGGTTTGCCAATTGCCATCGCCGGTGCGTTGAGCTTTGCCGTTGTCGGCTGGCAGGATCCGCGTCTGCCTGAATGGAGTGTCGGCTACGTGTATTTGCCAGCGCTGGCTGGTGTCGCAATCACCAGCATGTTTTTTGCTCGTGTCGGCGCCAACCTGGCGCACCGATTATCCGCTTCGATGCTGCGGCGTCTGTTCGCGTTGCTGCTGTTGGGCGTAGGAATCAATTTCTTGATCTGAGGAAAACCGGATGCTGCCTTATCCGCAGATAGACCCCGTGGCCGTGTCGCTAGGCCCGCTGCAAATCCACTGGTACGGCCTGATGTACCTCATCGGCATTGGCGGAGCCTGGCTGTTGGCTTCCCGCCGGCTGCACCGCTTCGATCCCAGTTGGGACAAGGACAAGCTCTCGGACCTGGTGTTCTGGGTGGCGATGGGCGTGATTGTCGGCGGGCGGCTGGGCTACGTACTGTTTTACGACCTGGCGTCTTACCTCAATGACCCGACGCTGATCTTCCAGGTCTGGAAGGGCGGCATGTCGTTTCATGGCGGTCTGCTTGGCGTGCTGCTGTGCACTTGGATATTCGCTCGGCGCAACGGCAAGAGGTTCTTCGAGCTGATGGACTTCATCGCGCCCTTCGTGCCGATCGGGCTGGGCGCTGGGCGCATCGGTAATTTCATCAATGCCGAACTGTGGGGCAAAGCGAGCGATGTGCCCTGGGCGATGGTCTTCCCTACCGATCCGCAGCAGCTGGCGCGGCACCCGTCGCAGCTCTACCAGTTCGCGCTGGAAGGCGTGGCGCTGTTCGTCATTCTCTGGATCTACTCGAGCAAGCCGCGGCCGACCATGGCGGTCTCCGGTCTGTTTGCCGTTTGCTACGGCATCTTCCGCTTTATCGTCGAATTCGTACGCGTGCCCGATGCCCAGCTCGGCTACCTGGCATTCGGCTGGTTGACCATGGGGCAGGTGCTCTGTGTGCCGATGGTCCTGGTTGGTCTCGGCATGATTGCCTGGGGCTACCGTCACGAGCCGGTTAAGGCGACCGCGTGATCGCGCACCGTCCGGCTTCGTCGCCTACAGGGCGACAAGCCGGACGCCGCCTCTTACTATCTGCAGGATTTCTTTCACCGCGCCCCGGCGCCCGCTTCGAGCCCATCGATGAAACAGTATCTCGACCTGATGCGCCACGTGCGCGAGCACGGCACCTTCAAGAGCGATCGCACCGGCACCGGCACCTACAGCGTGTTCGGCCACCAGATGCGCTTCGACCTGAGCGAAGGCTTTCCGCTGGTGACCACCAAGAAGTGCCATCTGAAGTCCATCATCCATGAGCTGCTGTGGTTTCTGCAGGGCGATACCAATATCAAGTACTTGCAGGAAAATGGGGTGCGGATCTGGGACGAGTGGGCCGACGGGAACGGCGAGCTTGGGCCTGTCTACGGTTATCAGTGGCGGAGTTGGCCGGCGCCCAACGGTGAGTCTGTCGACCAGATCAGCAAGCTGGTCCAGATGATCAAGACGAACCCGGACTCGCGGCGCCTGATCGTTTCAGCCTGGAACCCTGCGCTGGTCGACCAGATGGCGCTGCCGCCGTGCCACGCGCTGTTCCAGTTCTATGTTGCGGATGGCAAGCTCAGCTGCCAGCTATACCAGCGCTCGGCCGATATCTTCCTTGGCGTGCCCTTCAACATTGCCAGCTATGCACTGCTGACGCTGATGGTGGCACAGGTGTGCGACCTGCAGCCGGGTGAGTTCATCTGGAGCGGCGGTGACTGCCACCTCTATGCCAACCACCTTGAGCAGGCCGACCTGCAGCTGACTCGCGAGCCGCTACCGCTGCCAACGATGAAACTCAATCCCGCTGTGAGAGATCTGTTCGCCTTCCGCTTCGAGGACTTCGAGCTGGTCGGCTACGAAGCCCATCCGCACATCAAGGCGCCGGTCGCCGTCTGAGAACTCACGCCGCTCGGCTTGCCGACGGCGCGAAGGTCACTGCTCGCCGAGATAGCGTCTCTGCACGTCCTGCCAGCGCGTACTGTTGGTGATATCCAGAATCGCCTGGCTTAGCGGCTCCCGGTAACGACTGCCAGCCGGCACTGCAAAGGCATAGGATTGCTGCTCGAAGGTGCCGGGCAGTAACCTTAGCCCTTCACCCTCCAGTTCCGTGTTGCGGTACTGCAGGATTGGCTGGTCATACACTACCGCGTCTGTATTGCCGTCGAGCACGGCTCTGATGGCCTGGCTGACGTCCGGGTAGTCGGTCGCGCGTATGCGGTGCTCTTGCAGGTAACTGGCGCTCACGGTTCCGTTCACTGTTGCCACGTGCGCGCTGCGCAAGTCGTCCGGGCCTTGCAGGCCGCTCTTGAGGCTGCCGACCGTCAAGGTACTGGTGACCGCTGCGGTAAAGGTCGAAACCATGATCAATGCCGCAAACATCCAGACGATTGCGATCAGTCGACCGCCCAGGGTAACGGGCGCCTTGTCACCATAGCCGACGGTAGTCATGGTCACTGCCGCCCACCAGAAGCTGTTGCCGAGCCCCTCTACCGAGCTGCCACCGAACTGCTCCCGGTTGCGTTGGCGTTCGAACAACCAGAGCAGCGCGCCGACCAGCAGCAGTAATGCGCCGAGGCCCAGCACGAGGCTTGCGAATTGCCAGGAGAACAGTGCCCGGACGGCGCCCCAACCGCTGCCCTCCGGCGCCTGCGGCACGCCAATAGCGAGTCCGGTGCGATAGAAGGGGTGAGTGAAATCTACCAAGGCCTCGCGCTCGGCAGTCATGGTCAGCGCACCTACCACCACATCGAGCTGATTGTCTTGAAGGCCCGGCAACAGCTGATCGAACGGCAAAGGTTGCAACGCGTAGCGATAGCCCTCCTGTTCAGCAATCGCCTCCCACAGGTCGATACTGATGCCGCTCCAGCTGCCGTCTGCCTCATGAATGACGAAGGGCGGGACTTCGGGATGCCGACGCGCAGTACATCGTCCTGTGATTGAGCGATGGTCTGCTGGCTCATCAAGGCCAGCAGCAATGCGATCAGAAACCTTGGCACATGTCTTTCCTCATTGTCGTTTAGGCCCAAGGGTAACAAAGCTGACCGACAGGGCTGTGCCGCATCTGGTTATTAGGAAAATAGTCTGAACGCCATCTGTCTTGTATAGACTCGGGTGATACTTCGACCGAAACCATAATCAGAGGACGACGCATGCGACGGGTTGTGTTCAATCAGAAGGGTGGAGTTGGAAAGTCGAGCATCGCCTGCAACCTGGCGGCAGTAAGCGCGGCTCAGGGCTATCGCACCTTGTTGATCGACCTCGATGCGCAGGCCAACTCCAGCCACTACCTTTCCGGCTTGACCGGCGATGCGTTGCCCACCGGAATCGCTGACTACTTCAAGCAGGTGCTGGCAGGAGGCGCGGCGGGCAAGAAGGCGCGGCCACCGATACATGAAACGCCGTTCGAGAATCTGCACTTGATCACGGCGACTGCCGAGCTGGCTGATCTGCAACCGAAACTCGAGGCGAAGCACAAGATCAACAAGCTGCGAAAGCTGTTGGAAAGCCTGTCGGAAGAGTACGAACGCATCTACCTTGACACACCGCCGGCGCTGAACTTCTTCACCGTATCGGCGCTGATCGGGGCGGACCGCTGCCTGATTCCGTTCGATTGCGACAGCTTCTCGCGCCAGGCCCTGTACAGCCTGCTTGATGAAATCGAGGAGCTGCAGGACGACCATAACGAAGGGCTTGAGGTCGAGGGCATCGTCGTCAACCAGTTCCAGCCTCGTGCGGCATTGCCGCAACAGATGATCGACGAGCTGATCGCCGAGGGCTTACCGGTGCTGCCGGTGCACCTGATGAGTTCGGTACGGATGCGCGAGTCGCATCAGGTATGCACCCCGCTCATCCATTTCGACCCGCGCCACAAGCTGACGCAGCAATTCATCGAACTGCATGGGCATCTGGAAGGCAACTGAGTCCATTTCTTTTCCGGACTGTTCGACCCGGCGACCGAGGCGTGTTGCATAGAGTTCGCCGACGATGCCACGGCGAAAAATCAGCACGCAGACCATGAAGATGATGCCGGTGAGCAGCGTGACCGGCAGCTCCGACGTTGCGAAATAGTTGCCGAGACGGGGTTGTGGCGGCGATGGCGGGGCGGTTTGGCCGCGGGTAGCGAATGTTCGGCAGTCCTGGCTGAACTCAGTGGGCGATCAGCACGTCGCAGGGCGGCTGGTCGAGGTATTGCCGGGTCAGGCTGCCAAGCAGTGCAATGCTCATTTCGCCGCGGCTGTGACCGCCCAACGCAAGCAGTTGCGGTTGCAGTTCGGCAGTCGCTGCCTCCATGCAGTTGTTGCGTTCGCCTTGCCGCAGGCTCTGATTCAACCGCGCACCGTTGTCGGCCAAATTGCTACGCAGATCGCTTACCAGCTGGTCGAACAGTTCTTGTTGCAGGGCGAGGTCGGCATCGTCCGGGCCGTGCACCTCTGCCACTTCATGGATGTTCAGTGCGGTCAGTTCCGCCGATACAGGCAGTAACTGCCAGGCAGTTTGCAGCGCACGGCTGGCGCAGCTTGAGTAGTCCAAGGCGGCGAGCGCACGGCTGTATGACGCGCTTGGGCTAACGGCGAACAAAAGCGGTACCGGGCACGCCAGCAGGATGCGCTCCAGCGTGGTGCCGGCAAAGCCTTGTGGCTGCAGTCGATGATGGCGGCCCACAACCACCAGATCCGCCTCGAGCCCTGTCGCCTGGGTGACGAGTTCTTCCACCACGTCGCCCTTGCGAATCCACGGCTCCACGGCAATATCGAGTGCCTGGATCCGCGCCTGTAACGCCTCACGGGCCTGCAACTCCTGGCTGGTGGAGGCTTCGTCCATTACGTGCAGCAGACTCAACTGCGCGCCGGTCTGCTGTGCAAGCGCGGCCGCACGGTGTAACGCCACATCTGCATCGGGGCTTAGATCGTGGGCAACGAGTATGTGCTGAACCATGAGAGTCTCGAGATCGTTTAGGACGTCCTCGGAGTATGCCGGTTGATCCGTCTGGTTGTCCGCTTCCCCGCTGTCGCACGGTGGCTTACCCGAGCTCAGAAAAATAACACGACTGGTCGGCTGTGCTTTTTTCAACCGGCAGCTACCGCTATGCTGGCCACCATTCAAGCAGGAGCGATTGATGAGCAAGGTCAGTGTACTGGTCGTGGATGATGCCCCCTTCATCCGAGATCTGGTCAAGAAGGGGTTGCGCAGCCATTTCCCAGGCATCCGAATCGAGGAAGCCGTTAATGGGCGCAAGGCTCAGCAACTGCTTGATCGAGATCGCTTCGATCTGATTCTCTGCGACTGGGAAATGCCCGAAATGTCCGGGCTTGAGCTACTGACCTGGTGCCGTGCCCACGAAAACCTGAAAACGACTCCGTTCATCATGGTGACCAGCCGTGGCGATAAGGAAAACGTCGTGCAGGCGATTCAGTCCGGGGTGTCCGATTTCATCGGCAAGCCATTCTCCAACGAGCAGCTGACGACGAAGGTGCGCAAGGCGTTGGCGCGCGCCGGCAAGCTCGATGCGCTGGCGGCAAGCGCTCCGCCACGGCCGACCAATACCGGGATGGCCAATGACTCGCTGGCGGCGCTTACTGGTGGCAAGGCAGAAATCGTCAAGCCGGCTTCCGCTGCGCCTGCGCCTGGATTCGCAGCGCCGCTGGTCCAGCCAAGTGCAGCCAAGCCCAGCGCGGCCAGTGGCGGTCGCGGCCAAGGTCAGCTGCGGCTGGCGAGCGGAACGCTTCCATGCATCATCAAGGCGCTTAGCCTCAAAGAGGGGCTATTGGTGATAAAGCGTGGGGAGCCACTGCCGCAGGTGCTCGAAAGCGCCGTGCTCGATCTGGAACAGGGGGAGGGCGGCGAAGTCGCTCGTCTCAACGGTTACCTCCACGCGGTTGCGGCACTGGAGCCTAAGCCGGACAGTGAGTGGTTGCAGCTAACCTTTCGCTTCGTTGATCGCGACCCGCAGAAGCTCGACTATCTGTCTCGGCTGATTGCTCGTGGCACGGCGCAACGGCACTTCGTGCCGGGGGCATAAGGGCAAAGCCTGGCTTTTTCTGCGGCTGGGCATGGCCTGACGTAACCCGCCTGTCTGAAAAACTACCGCAAGCAATGAACGATTTCACAGGCCGACAGTCGGTGACTCGCCTCGGTCCCGTCGCGCTGCTAGGCTGCGGACCTCTGAATACATAACCACATGAAGTCTGCCGTTATGTTGGGGCGCACCATTCTTGCTCTCGGGTTGTTCTGGCTGGCCATGCCTGCCTCGGGCCTGACCATCTACAAATACACCGACGCCAACGGCGTGGTCACCTACAGTGACCAGGCCGCACCGGGCGCGAGCGTGTTCACCTTCAGCGACCGTATGGTCGAGAAGCTCGACACGCAGGTGAAACTGGAAACCCGCAAGCATGCAGCCGGCGAAACCCTGCTGGTGCGCAACGACCTGTTCGCCCCGGTAGACATCGAGCTCATGTTAACCGGCGTGCAGAATGCCGTCGGCGTTCCGGACAAGCCGATCCGTTGGATTTTGCCGCCGCGCAGTCAGATTCGCCTGGCGACACTGGCCCCGCTCGATCCGTCCAAACCGCTGAGATACACCCCGAAGCTGCGTCATGCCTTGGGCGATCCGCGCCTGCTGCCCAAACCTTACAAGTATCCGCTGCCCTGGCGGGGTGGTCCGTTTCGCCTGACACAGGGCGCCAACGGCAAGTACAGCCACTTCACCCCGAAAGGTCGTTATGCCGTGGACATCGCCATGCCGGAGGGTACGCCCATCGTTGCAGCGCGCGGTGGCATGGTGGTCAAGACCGAGAACAGCCAGAGCGGGCGCGGCAACAACCCGTCCGGCAATTTTGTGCGGATTCTCCACGACGACGGCACCATGGGCGTCTACCTGCACCTGATGAAAGGGTCGGTCGCGGTTCGTGAGGGTCAGCGAGTAGAAACAGGAAGCCGCCTCGCACGCTCTGGTAACACGGGCAACAGCACCGGTCCGCATCTGCACTTTGTCGTGCAGCGCAACGTCGGGCTGGCAATCGAGTCGATCCCCTTCGACTTTTCCCAGCCGGTCAATAGTCTGCCGAACTTTGCGGTCGGCGGTGACTGAAGAGCCGTTAGCTCCGACGAGCAGCTGACGGTTCACTCCTGCTTCAATACCTTGGCCAGAACGATCTTCGGGCCTCGCATCTTCTTGACCACGATCTGCAGGTCACCCATCAGCAGCTCCTCGTTTTCTTCCGGGACGCGCTTGAGCGTTTCGTAGATCAGCCCTGCCAAGGTGTCGGCCTCGATGTGATCCAGATCCACACCCAGGAGACGTTCAAGTTTGAACAGCGGCGTGTCGCCACGGACCAACAGCTTGCCGGGCTGATAGGCAAGGATGCCTCGCTCGGTTTTGCGGTGCTCGTCCTGGATGTCGCCTACTAGCACTTCCAGAACGTCTTCCATGGTCAGGAAGCCCACTACCTTGTGGTCACCTTCTTCAACGAGCACGAAATGAGCGCCCCCCTGACGGAACTGGTCGAGCAGTACATTGAGGGGTAGATAGCGTGGAACGCTTTCGAGCGGTCTCAGGATGTCCCTGATCGCGAAGTGCTGCGCCAAGCTCTCGTCGCTCGCCAGGGCCAGCAGCAGATCCTTGATGTGCAGCAGGCCGATGTAGTCGCCTTGCTCGCTGTCGTACACCGGGTACCGGCTGTACTTGTGGCGGCGGATAACCTCGAGTATGTCTGCCAGCGAAGCGTCGTGTTCGAGCTGCACCAGGTCTTCGCGTGAATTGGACCAGTCGGCCACCTCCAGTTCGCTCATTTCGACCGCCGAGGCCAGAACCTTGATGTCCCGGTTCGCAGGGTCGAGGGCACTATTGGAATGAAGGATCAACTTCAACTCTTCGCGGCTGTAGTGATGCTCGTGATGACTGCCTGGCTCGCCTTGCCCCGCAAAACGAAGAATGGCGTTAGCGCTGGCGTTGAGCAGGTAGATGGCCGGGTACATGGCCCAGTAGAACAGATACAGCGGCGCGGCCGTCCACAACGACAGGAGCTCGGGTTTGCGGATTGCCCATGACTTCGGGGCCAGCTCGCCGACAACGATGTGCAGGTAGGAAATGAGGAAGAATGCCGTAAAAAAAGCGATGCCATGCACGACGGCCTGAGACTGTATTCCCGCCGCGGCCAGCACCGGTTCGAGCAGGTGGGCGAAGGCCGGCTCACCAACCCAGCCGAGGCCCAGCGAAGCGAGGGTGATACCCAGCTGGCAGGCCGACAGATAAGCGTCCAGTTGGTTGTGAACCTTGCGCAGGATATGGCCACGCCAGCCGTGCTCCTTGGCGATCGCCTCAACTTTGGTGGCGCGGAGCTTGACCATGGCGAACTCGGCGGCCACGAAGAAGCCGTTGAGCAGCACCAGGAACAGGGCGAAGAGAATCAGGCCGAAGTCGGCGAAGTAAGAAGAGGCGGCGTAGCTGGGGGAAGGGTCCATTGAGATGTCGGGTAGTCGATGACGGCCCCAAGGATGGGGCCGGTTCGGGGTTATTTCAAGAAGCCTGCCAGAGGCCAGGTGCCGGACGGTCGAACAACTAGTTAACCGTGGCCTGAGACAAGGGGAAATGGCAGGTGAACGTACTGCCCTTGCCCGGCGTGCTGTTCACATCCAGGCGACCCTGATGGCGCAGCAACACGTGCTTGACGATCGCAAGGCCGAGGCCGGTGCCGCCGGTGTTGCTGGCGCGGCTTGAGTCGACTCGGTAAAAGCGCTCGGTCAGCCGCGGCAGATGCTTGGATTCGATGCCAATGCCGGAATCCTGTACCGCCAGGTGTGCGCCGTGCTCGTTGCACCACCAGCGGATATGAACTTCGCCGTTATCCGGCGTGTACTTCACCGCATTGAAGATGAGGTTGGAGAAGGCGCTTCGCAGCTCGCTCTCGCTGCCCTTGAGGCGCAGGGTCGGGTCAGCTTCCAGGGTGATCTGATGATTACGCTCAGCCGACAGCGCTTGAGCGTCACCCTTGATCGACTGCAGCAGCTTCGCGACGGCTATCGGTTGGGCATTGGTCGGTGGATTGGTCGCTTCCAGTTTGGCCAACAGCAACAGGTCGTTCAGCAAATGCTGCATGCGTCCGGCCTGTTGGTTCATCTGGTTCAGCGCCCGAGGCCAGCGGGCCGGCATCTCGTCGGTGTGTTCGAGCATCGTTTCCAGATAACCGGCAATCACCGTCAGCGGCGTGCGCAGCTCATGGGATACGTTGGCGACGAAGTCCTTGCGCATCTGCTCCAGCTGGTGGAGCCGCGTGATGTCGCGCACCACCATCAGGTGTTCACTGTTGCCGTAGCGGGTAATCGTCACTTGCAGCCAGAGGCGATCATTGATTGGCGAAGACAGCTCCAGCGGCTCTTCGTGACGCCCCTTGTCGAAGTATTCCTTGAAGCTTGGGTGACGCACCAGGTTGGTGACGGGATGGCCAGTGTCCTGCGGCTTTTTAAGACCCAGCAGGCGCTCGGCGGCAGGGTTCCACCATTCCAGATTGCCGTCGCTGTCGAGCATGATCACTGCATCCCGGAGCGCGCTGGTCGAGCCCTGGACCCTGTCGATCACTGACTGCAACTGGGCGCGCAGACGTATATCTCGGCGTTGCAGCTGATAGAGATTGTCGAAGATTTCGCCCCAAATGCCGTGGCTGTCGGGCGGTGGTTGGTCGATCTGATCGCTCTTGAGCCAAAGCAGCAGGCGACGCATCTGGCGCAGCGTCCAGCCCAGGTAACCGGTGAGGCCGACCACGAGTGCCCAGGCATATTCGCCCGTGACCAGCCCCACCAGCAGGCATCCCGCCAATATCAACAGCAGGCGGCGCACCAGAGCGCCTTGCCAGTCTTGATTCACCGCTAACGCTCCTTGAGGCAGCTTGAGGCCGGCCGGAATACACTTACAACGCCAGCAGACGCTCGGCGGTTGCGGCTTGTTCAGCTCTTGGTGGAAAAACGATAACCCGTGCCGCGTACGGTTTGCACCAGATTTTCATAGGTCTCGCCCAGGGCTTTGCGCAGGCGCCGGATATGCACATCTACAGTGCGTTCTTCGACGTACACGTTGCCGCCCCAGACCTGATCGAGCAGCTGGCCGCGGGTGTAGGCGCGTTCCTGATGGGTCATGAAAAATTGCAGCAGACGGTATTCGGTCGGCCCCATGTCGGCTGGCGTGCCATCGATGGTCACGCGGTGGCTGATGGGGTCGAGCAGCAGGCCACCGATTTCGATGGGCGTTTCGTTGTCGCTGGTGCCGGCACGGCGAAGTACAGCCTTGAGACGCGCCACCAGCTCGCGAGGCGAGAAGGGCTTGGTGATGTAGTCGTCCGCACCGACCTCCAGGCCCTGAATCTTGTTGTCTTCAGCGTCTTTAGCGGTAAGCATGATGATCGGTGTGTTGGTCGTCATCTCGTCCCGCTTGAGTCGACGTGCCAGCTCGATACCCGATGTGCCGGGTAGCATCCAGTCGAGCAATATGAGGTCTGGCTGACGGTCTATGATCAGCGCGTGGGCCTGCTGGGTGTTTTCTGCTTCAAGGCATTCGTAGCCAGCCATCTCCAGCGCCACCACGATCATTTCCCGGATCGGCGCTTCGTCATCGACGATCAGTATGCATTTGCCGTTCATGTCCCGCTCTCGGTCCGTTTTATTGTCGCTCGGCATTAGATAACGGAAATGTTGCAGCCATGTGACAAAAGGTTGCACGGAGGGCCTATCAATCAGCGGTTTATCCGCATTAGCCGGCCGTTTGGACGCTGTTGCGTTCAATTACCCGAACCAGCAATCGCGGCTGCTAAGCCGCCCTTGTTGCGTAATCGAGCATGATCCCGGCGAGGATCGCCAAGCCGGCCCAATGGTTATGCAGGAACGCCTGAAAGCAGACTTGTGGATTGCGCGAGCGGGTTTTCCAGAACTCCCAGGCAAAGCAGGCGGCGGCGATGGTCAGGCCGAGGTGAAACCACTGACCCAGCTCGAAGCGCACGCCAGCGAGGACCAGGCAGAGCAGGGCGAGGCCCTGCAAGGTGGCGATCACGATTCGGTCGCCGTCGCCGAAAAGGATTGCCGTGGATTTGATACCTATCTTCAGATCATCCTCACGGTCAGCCATGGCGTAATAGGTGTCGTAGCCAACCGTCCACAGGACGTTGGCGATAAACAGCAGCCAGGCTTCCGGTGGTAGCTCGCCGCGCTCGGCGGTGAAGGCCATCAGCATGCCCCAGGAGAAAGCGGCGCCCAGCACGACCTGCGGGTAATAGGTGTAGCGCTTCATGAAGGGATAGAGCGCTGCGACGCCAAGCGCGCCAAAAGACAGCCAGATCGTCGCCGCGTTGGTGAGCAGTACCAAGCAGAAGCTCAGTGCGACCAGGATCGCGAAAAGAATCCAGGCTTCCTTTGAAGTGATCTTGCCGGTCGCCAGTGGACGGCCCTTGGTACGGCTGACGTGGCCGTCCAGGTTGCGGTCGGCGAAGTCGTTGATCACGCAGCCGGCGGCTCGCATGAGAATGACGCCGAGCACGAAGATCACGATGTTCTTAACGCTGGGCGAGCCCTCGCCAGCGATCCACAGCGCCCAGAGTGTCGGCCATAGCAGCAGGTAGGTGCCAATCGGGCGGTCCAGGCGCATCAACTGTATGAAGTCCCAGGCGCGCGGATGGAGGCGATTGCTCGATTGCAGAAGCTTCTGGAACATCGGCGGTCTCCGGTCGGTGAAGCGGTTAGGGCGCAGTTTGTGCCGGGTTCAGGTCGTGATCCGAGCGGCCCGCCACAGGGCCGGCAGAAATACCTCAGCGACCAGTACGTGCAACTCTTCCTGGCTGAAACAGGAGCGGCGCGCCCAGAGCTGGGCCTGACGAACATCCTGCGGTAGCCACGCCTCAGGATAGCGACGGGCTTGCAGTGGACCGCGAGAGAACGCCGGGTCGCTGAATAGCAGTTCTCCAAGGGAGCGGCTGCCCAGGTGCGGCAGATCCAGACCGGACTCCTCCAGGGCGCTGCGTGCAGCGACGCTACGGGCGAATACCCATGGCTCCCCATGGCCGCGTAGATAAACCTCGCGGACCCAGCCCTGGCTTCCCGCGACTACACCCAGCGCAGCACATTCGTCATCACGCAAAATCTGCCAGCCTTCGGCCAGCGGTGTCACGCTGAATGCGCCCTCGGCCAGCTCGGTGAGGCGGCGAGTGAGCGAGCCCTTATCGGCATAGAGCCAGTCGTGCAGGTCGGGTGCGGGTGGGGCGCAAAGGCGGTCGGCGGGCAACCAGGCTTGAGAGTCAGGCACGAGCTGTAAACGGGTAGCGGAAAGAAGCGGCGAGTCTAGCATGGGGGCTGTTAAGCAGCTTTACCGCCTGAATTTGAGGGTTGTCTTATTGATCGTTCAGTGCGGACGGAGTGGGACGCTCAACATATTGGCCAGGCACTAACTAATTTTCACAACTCTGCTCGATTACGAGCGTCACGCAAGTGACGGCTTAACCGCATTTCCCTGATGTGTGTTGAGGCAAGCCCCGCCTTGACGCCTTCGTGTGCCGGCAGGGCTTGGTGCGAACCGAGTCCCAGGACTTGGTTAGCTTTGCTGGAACAGGCTGCGCATGATCTCCGCCAGCTCGGTTATGTTCTTCTGCACGCCTGGATTGAACTGATCGCCCGTGGCGAATGCGCTCCACTCTTCTTCCGCCATCTCGGTTTGGCGGTCCAGTTCTTTCTCCATGGCGTTCAGACGCTGCTGAGCCTGCTGGAGATTCTGCATATTGGCGTTCATGCCATCGGTACGCTGTAGCGCTTGAACTAGGTCCTCGACCGTTTCCTGCAGGTCATCGACCTGATTCGCGACGTCTGCACTGTCGATTTGCTGCATTTTCTGGCCAGTCGCGCCGCTGAGCATCTTGGCGACTTCATCGAGGTTGCTGGCGAGCTCGTTGACCTGCTTGGTCACGCTAACCTTGTAGTCCTCACCGCGGATCCAAGCTTTCCAGTCGTCGTCGGTGCGCTCAGCTTTTTCGTCCAGCCGGTGCTCCATCTGTTGATTGAGCTGTTGTTCCATCTTTGCCAGTTGGCCGTCGCTTTGCTGCCAGTTGGTAATGCCCATGGAGACGCCGGAGTGGCGCAGCGAGCCAATCAGGTCAGCGACGTTTTCGCGAACATCGTCAACCGCATCGACAACATCGTGTCCGACTCGGATGGAGGACCCAGCAGCCTGCTGGTTCTGCATGCCCTGTTGGGCCGCTTGAGCAAAGGTGGGTAAGGCTAAGCTACCAGCCATCAGGGCAGCTGCGAGTGCGAGTGGCTTTTTATTCAGTGCATTCATCGTTCGATCCTCACTAGATAATATTTTTTGGCTTGCTGCGGAGCAATCGCGGTCAGGGCCGGACCTCGGTAGTCAAACGGCCGGCTGACAGGGTGAAGCGATTGGTTCGCATAGGGTCCTCATTCATACATCGTCATCGATGCCGAACACATGCTGCAGACTAGCGTTCGGTTTCTACGTCTACGTTTGGAAGTGGCACAGAGCGTTCTTTGATACCGACATCCACGTCAGCGTCCTTTACGTCGTACTCAGGCATGTTGCCGCCTTGCACATCCACGTCGGGCAGCTGTCCGGATTCTTCTTTATCAATCGTGCAACCGCCTGCGCCCAGCATGAGCGTAAGCAGGCTGCCAGCGAGCGCTAATTTGGTTGATCTGTTCATGCAAACGTCCTCCGAGTAACTAGCAATGACGCGGGTTTGGCGAGGCAGCAACGCATGTGCGCTGAGGCAACGGTTCGTCCGCGCTTAATAAAGTCGACAGGGAGTGCCTTTCACAGTTCAGCAATTTGTCCGAGTCTGCCGAAGCAGGAGATGTCGCGGACTGCCTGAGCTTCAGGCGGTCAGGGGTTGTGATGGGCTCAAGCAGAGCGTGGTGGCAGGCAAGGTCGAGCAGGGCGAGGAGCCCGATGGAGACGCAACGCCGGGGGGTTAAGAGCGTGCATATAAAGCGGCGCAGCGAGATTGCATATGCGGAGTTACCCCCATCCCTCCAACCGCATCGTCGCCCGAACCAGCCGCTGTTCTTCCTGCTCGATCTCCTTGAGGTTGTCGCGAATGCTGTGGATGTGGTCGCGCGCGGCGCGCTGGGCCTGGTCAGGCAGGCGTTCGGTGATCGCGTGGAACAGACGCGAGTGCTGCCGGTCGATCTGCCGCTTCTGCATCGGTCGGTGATAGAGGTTGTTCACCGAGGCGAATACCGTGGACAGCATCAGGTCGGTCAGTGACTGCAGCGTGTGCACTAATACCGGGTTGTGCGAGGCCTCGCTGACGGCCAGGTGGAAGGCATGGTCAAGACGTGCATGTTCGCGGGGGTCGGCTGCTTCCTCGGTGTGCGCGGCAAGCATTTCTTCGTAGCGACGGCGCAGCAGGATGAAGTCGGCATCGGTGCCGCGCAGCGCCGCCAGGCGGGCGGACTCGCCTTCGAGCAGGGCGCGAACTTCAAGCAGGTCGTAGAGGGTTCGTGGTTGCGAGTTGAACAGGTGCATCAGCGGGCTCGCATCCTGTGCGCCGGACAGCCTCGCCACGTGCGAGCCGCGGCCCTGGGCGGTTTCGATGATGCCGCGACCGCGCAGCACACGCAGACCTTCGCGCAATGCCGAGCGTGAAATCCCAAGCTTCTCGCATAGCCGCCGTTCCGATGGCAACGCCTGCCCGACCTTCAGCACGCCATCAACGATCAGGCGCTCTATACGTTCCGCTACGACGTCCGCCAGCTGGCGACGGTCCTGTATATTTTCAATCAGCATAAGGGCTCCGTAACTGGTAGGACCAGTTTGGAAGAAGCTTACAACAAACATCGAGTGCTTCGCTAAGGGCCACGATATCCGGTGCTTGGCGGCCGTATCGCTGAAAGGCTGACGAAAGAAACTGGTAGGACCAGTGGTTTTCCGAGTGGACGGAAAGGTGGTGTCGGGCTAATGATGCGTCAAACCACCGCAGCGGGCCGTGCGCGCGGTGACCAATGAGAGCACCGACTGCCATGAATATCCTTTACGACGAACGCGTCGACGGTGAGCTGCCCAAGGTAGACAAGGCGGCATTGCTCGCCGAACTGCAGGCACAGCTGCCCGGCATGGACATCCTCCATCGAGGCGAAGACCTCAAGCCCTACGAGTGTGACGGCCTGTCGGCCTACCGCACCACACCGATGCTGGTGGTCCTGCCTGAGCGCGTCGAGCAAGTGGAAACCTTGCTGAAAATCGCCCACAAGCGTGGCGTGCCGGTAGTGGCGCGTGGTGCGGGAACTGGCCTCTCTGGTGGTGCGCTGCCTCTGGAGCAGGGCATCCTGCTGGTGATGGCGCGCTTCAACAAGATTCTCGAAGTCGACCCGGCCGGTCGCTTCGCCCGCGTCCAGCCCGGTGTACGCAACCTGGCGATATCCCAGGCTGCGGCGCCCTACGACCTCTATTACGCACCCGATCCGTCGTCGCAGATCGCCTGCTCTATCGGTGGCAACGTCGCCGAGAACGCGGGTGGTGTGCACTGCCTGAAATATGGCCTGACCGTGCACAACCTGCTGAAGGTGGACATTCTCACCGTTGAAGGCGAGCGCATGGTGCTCGGCTCCGACGCGTTGGACTCGCCCGGCTTCGACCTGTTGGCGCTGTTTACCGGCTCGGAGGGCATGCTCGGCATCGTCACCGAGGTCACAGTCAAGCTGCTGCCCAAGCCGCAGGTGGCCAAGGTGCTGCTGGCCGCGTTCGACTCGGTGGAAAAGGCCGGTCGCGCGGTAGGCGACATCATTGCAGCCGGCATCATCCCCGGCGGGCTGGAGATGATGGACAACCTGTCGATTCGCGCTGCCGAGGATTTCATCCGTGCGGGATATCCAGTAGACGCCGAGGCGATCCTGCTCTGCGAACTCGATGGCGTCGAGGCGGACGTGCACGACGACTGCGCTCGTGTGGGCGAAGTGCTCAAGCTGGCCGGGGCCACCGAGGTGCGGCTGGCTAAGGACGAGGCCGAGCGCGTCAAGTTCTGGGCCGGCCGCAAGAACGCGTTCCCGGCGGTTGGGCGAATCTCGCCGGACTACTACTGCATGGACGGCACCATCCCGCGCCGTGAGCTGCCGGGCGTTCTCAAGGGTATCAGCGACCTCTCCAACGAGTACGGCCTGCGCGTGGCCAACGTGTTTCACGCCGGCGACGGCAACATGCACCCGCTGATCCTTTTCGATGCCAATACCGAGGGCGAGCTGGAGCGTGCAGAGGCTCTGGGCGGCAAGATTCTCGAACTCTGCGTGAAGGTCGGCGGCTCCATTACCGGCGAACACGGCGTCGGACGCGAAAAGATCAACCAGATGTGTTCGCAGTTCAACGTCGACGAACTCACGCTGTTCCACGCCGTTAAGGCGGCGTTCGACCCCAGCGGCCTGCTCAACCCCGGCAAGAACATCCCGACGCTGCACCGCTGCGCCGAATTCGGCGGCATGCACGTCCATGGCGGGCAGCTGCCCTTCCCCGAACTGGAGCGCTTCTGATGACGGTTTCCTTCGACGACAGCCAACAGCTGCTCGATCAGGTCAACCAGGCGTTGGCCAGCAACACCCCGCTGCGTATCCAGGGCGGCGGCAGCAAGGCGTTTCTCGGTCGCGAAGTCCAGGGCACACCGCTGGACACGCGTGCGCATCGCGGCATCGTCACTTACGACCCGACCGAACTGGTGATCAGCGTTCGTGCTGGCACGCCGCTGGCCGAGCTCGAAGCCGCGCTCGACGAGGCCAACCAGATGCTGCCCTGCGAGCCGCCGCACCTCGGTGAAGGCGCCACCGTGGGTGGGATGATCGCAACCGGCCTGTCCGGTCCGCGTCGGCCCTGGTCCGGCTCGGTACGCGACTTCGTGCTCGGTTCGCGTGTGATCACCGGCCACGGTAAACATCTGCGTTTCGGTGGCGAGGTGATGAAGAACGTGGCGGGTTACGATCTGTCGCGCCTGATGGCCGGCAGCTTTGGTTGCCTTGGCGTGCTCACGGAGGTCTCGCTCAAGGTGCTGCCCAAGCCGCGCCTGTCGCGCAGTTTGCGAGTCCAGATGCCGGTCGACCGCGCACTGCTCAAACTGGCTGAATGGGGCCAGCAGCCCGTGCCGATCACCGCGGCCAGCCATGACGGGCAGGCCCTGCACTTGCGCCTGGAGGGTGGCGAAGGTTCGGTCAATGCCGCCTGCGACCGTATCGGTGGCGAGACGCTGGATGCGGACTACTGGAATCAGCTACGCGAACAGCGCCTGGGTTTCTTCAGTGATTCACGCCCGTTGTGGCGCCTGTCGCTACCCACCGACACCCCGGTGCTGGCCTTGCCTGGCGAGCAGCTGATCGATTGGGCCGGCGCCCAGCGCTGGTTGAAATCCGATACTGACGCACAGGCCATCCGGGCCATCGTCAGCGAAGTGGGCGGTCATGCCACCTGTTTCACCGCTGGCGCTGCGGCTAGCCCGTTCCAGCCGCTGGCCGAGCCGTTGCTGCGCTATCACCGCCAGCTGAAAGCGGCGCTCGACCCGCAGGGGATCTTCAACCCCGGCCGCATGTATTCCGAGGTCTAGGTCGCGCCCAGCGCGATTGGCCGCTGCGACGCCGTGCAAGAGAGCGCAAGACAAGGCGTGAGGAGAGAAGTTTGGTAATCCAAATAAACGACGAACAACGATGGATTGCGCTTTCTGGGGCGCGTCCCGAAGGGTTGGCGCGAAGCGCCAACGCAAAGAGCCAATTCGCGTTGGGAGCGACCTGTTAATGCAAACCAATCTCAGCGAAGCCGCGAAGAAGCTGCCACGCGCAGAGGAAGCCGAAAGCATTCTGCGCTCCTGCGTGCATTGCGGCTTTTGCAACGCCACCTGCCCGACCTATCAGCTGCTCGGCGATGAGCTGGACGGTCCGCGTGGGCGCATCTACCTGATGAAGCAGATGTTCGAGGGCGGCGAAGTCACCGAGGCCACCCAGACCCACCTGGACCGCTGTCTGACCTGCCGTAACTGCGAAACCACCTGCCCGTCCGGCGTCCAGTACCACAATTTGCTGGATATCGGCCGCGACTTCATGGAGCAGCAGGTGCCGCGCTCAGCGGGTGAACGCCTGCTGCGCACCGGCCTGCGCACCGTGATTCCGCGCCCCGGAGTGTTCAAGAGTCTGCTCAGCACCGGCAACATGCTGCGTCCGCTGATGCCAGCGACGCTCAAGGCGCACATGCCGCGCAAGGTCACCCCGGCCAAACCGCGGCCGCAGACCGTGCATGCGCGTCGCGTGCTGATTCTCGAGGGCTGCGTGCAGCCCAGCCTGTCGCCCAACACCAATGCTGCCACGGCACGTGTGCTTGATCGCCTCGGCATCAGTGTGATCACGGCACGCGAGGCGGGCTGCTGCGGTGCGGTGGACTATCACCTCAATGCCCAGCAAGCGGGCCTTGACCGTGCGCGCCGAAACATCGACGCCTGGTGGCCGGCCATCGAAGGCGGTGCCGAAGCCATTGTGCAGACAGCCAGTGGTTGCGGTGCCTTCATCAAGGACTACGGTCATCTGCTGCGGGATGATCCGGCCTACGCAACCAAAGCCGCTCGGGTCAGCATGCTGGCCAAGGACCTGGTGGAGGTGATGCGCAGCGCCGAGCTTGAGCGGCTGAAGGTGGAGACCGACAAGCGCATGGCGTTTCATTGCCCGTGCACACTGCAACACGCACAGAAGCTCGGCGGCGCGGTCGAAGACGTGCTCACCCGGCTCGGCTTTCATCTGACTGCGGTGCCGGATGCGCATCTGTGCTGCGGTTCTGCAGGCAGCTATTCGATCACCCAGCCGGAGATATCCCACCAGCTGCGCGACAACAAGCTCAATGCGCTGGAAAGCGGCAAGCCGGAAGTGATCGTCACCGCCAACATCGGCTGTCAGACGCATCTCGACGGCGCCGGACGTACCCCGGTGCGGCACTGGATCGAAATCGTCGAGGAGGCGATGCAGTAACCCCAACCCAAACGCGCCGTGACGCACATTCGAATCGACAGGAGAGAACATGAAAACCAAAGCCATGCTGACCCAGACCGAAGTGACCGCCATCCTGACCGCCGCGCGCAGCGAAGCGCAGAACAACGGTTGGGCCGTAACTATCGTGGTCGCAGACGACGGCGGCCATCCGCTGGCGCTGGAACGTCTGGACGGCTGTGCGCCGATCGCCTCCTACATCGCCACCGAGAAGGCGCGCAGCGCTGCGGTAGGCCGTCGCGAAACCAAGGGCTACGAGGACATGGTCAACGGCGGGCGCAACGCGTTCCTGTCCGCCCCGGTGGTCTGCTCGCTTGAAGGCGGCGTGCCGGTGATCGTCGATGGGCAGGTCATCGGTTCGGTCGGGGTTTCCGGCGTAACCGCTGCGCAGGATGCCCAGGTAGCCAAGGCCGGCGTTGCCGCTGTCGCCAACTGATTCGCAAAGGGAGAACGACATGACCGAGCGCGTAACTCTGGGCCGCCTGCAAGTGGCGGCCAACCTGCAACGCTTCATCGAAGACGAAGTTCTGCCGGGCACCGGCGTCGAAGCAGAGGCTTTCTGGAAAGGCTTCGATCAGCTGGTTCATGACCTGGCGCCAAAGAATCGTGCCCTGCTCGCTGAGCGCGACCGTCTGCAGCTGGAACTGGACAACTGGCACCGCAGCAATCCAGGTCCGATCACCGACATGCCGGCCTACCGCAGCTTCCTGGAGTCCATCGGCTACCTCCAGCCCGAGCCGGGTGAGGTGAAGATCAGCACCAGCAATGTCGACAGCGAAATCGCTACCCAGGCCGGTCCGCAACTGGTGGTGCCGATCGGCAACGCGCGTTACGCGCTGAATGCCGCTAACGCCCGCTGGGGCTCGCTGTATGACGCCCTCTACGGTACCGACGCCATCAGCGAAGAGAACGGTGCGCAAAAGGGCCCGGGCTACAACGAAGTCCGTGGCGCCAAGGTCATCGCCTTTGCGCGCAACTTCCTCGACCAAGCCGCGCCACTGGCCGACGGCAGCCATGTTGATTCGGTCAGCTACCGTGTGCAGGATGGTCAGCTCAAGGTCACCCTTGAGAACGGCAGCGTCACCGGGCTGAAGCAGCCGGAGAAGTTCGTCGGCTATCAGGGCGAAGCCGTCGAGCCGACTGCGATTCTGCTGAAGAACAACGGCCTGCACGTCGAAATCCAGATCGATCCGAACAGCCCCATCGGCCAGACCGATGCTGCCGGCGTCAAGGATCTGCTGGTCGAAGCCGCCGTTACCACCATCATGGACTGCGAAGATTCCACCGCCGCGGTCGATGCCGACGACAAGGTGCTGGTTTATCGCAACTGGCTGGGCCTGATGAAAGGCGATCTGGTCGAAGACCTGGAGAAGGGTGGCAAGCGCATCACCCGCCGCCTCAACGACGATCGCGAATACACCGCTGCCGACGGCTCCACTCTGAAGCTGCATGGCCGTTCGCTGCTGTTCATCCGTAACGTCGGTCACCTGATGACCAACCCGGCGATCATCGACGGCGAAGGCCTCGAGATCCCCGAAGGCATCATGGACGGCGTGGTTACCAGCCTGATCGCCAAGCATGACCAGCAGCGCAAGGGTAACTCGCGCACCGGCTCGATGTACATCGTCAAGCCGAAAATGCACGGCCCGGCCGAAGTCGTCTTCACTGACGAGCTGTTCGGCCGCGTCGAAGACCTGATCGGCCTGCCGCGCCACACACTCAAGGTCGGCATCATGGACGAGGAGCGCCGCACCAGCGTCAACCTCAAGGCCTGTATCGGCGCGGCTAAAAACCGTGTGGCCTTCATCAATACTGGCTTCCTCGATCGTACAGGCGATGAGATGCACAGCATCATGGAAGCTGGCGCCGTGCTGCGTAAGGGCGACATGAAGAGCACTGCCTGGATCCAGGCCTATGAGCGCAACAACGTGCTGGTCGGCCTGAACTGCGGTCTGCGTGGCAAGGCTCAGATCGGCAAGGGCATGTGGGCCATGCCGGACCTGATGGCCGCCATGCTCGAGCAAAAGATCGCCCACCCCAAGGCCGGCGCCAATACCGCCTGGGTGCCGTCGCCAACAGGCGCCACGCTGCATGCGCTGCATTACCACCAGGTTGATGTGCAGGCCGTCCAGGCCGAGCTGGAGAAAATCGATCTCGCCGCCGAGCGCGACAAGCTCACCAACGATCTGCTGACCATTCCGGTCGCGCCCGATCGCAACTGGTCGGCCGAAGAAATTCAGCAGGAACTGGACAACAACTGCCAGGGCATCCTCGGCTACGTGGTGCGTTGGGTCGAGCAGGGTGTCGGTTGTTCGAAGGTTCCGGACATCCATGATGTCGGCCTGATGGAAGACCGCGCCACGCTGCGTATCTCCAGTCAGCACCTGGCCAACTGGCTGCATCACGGTGTGGTCAACGAGGCGCAGGTTCGCGAGACGTTGGAGCGCATGGCCAAGGTGGTCGACCAGCAGAACGCCGGAGACCCGGCTTATCGTCCCATGGCGCCTGACTATGCTCAGTCGGCGGCCTTCCAGGCGGCATGCGATCTGGTATTCAAGGGCCGCGAGCAGCCGAGCGGCTACACCGAACCCCTGCTGCACGCCTGGCGTCAGCGCTTCAAGCAGAAGGCCGGTTGAGCGGTAACAGCAGCACAGTCGGCGGTCGGCGTGAGCCGGTCGCTGACCTCAATTTAATGAGCCCCGGGCGCTGCTAGCGTTCGGGGCTTTCGAGCAAGAGGGGCCGGCCAATGTGACCTGTTGGTCAGTCTCTCGGATTGAAGTGATTCGTTCATTTCAGCCATGCGTGGGACCGGGTTTACCCGGATAGAAGTGGTTCACAACAAAAAACAAGGAACCCAACAATGAGTCAGACACTGCTGTCCATATTGGCCTTCGTGCCGCTGGTGCTGGCGGGGGTACTGCTGATCGGCTTTCGCTGGCCGGCCAAGTACGCAATGCCGCTGGTTTTCGTGCTCACTGCGTTAATTGGCCTCTTGGCTTGGGACATGACCTTCAACCGGGTCCTGGCTTCCACGCTGCAAGGCCTCATTCTTACCGCCGCGATCCTCTGGATCATCTTTGGCGCCATCCTGCTCCTGAACACGCTCAAGCACTCCGGGGGCATCGCTTCGATTCGTCGCGGCTTCGCCAACGTGAGCCCTGACAAGCGCGTTCAAGTGCTGATCGTGGCGTGGCTGTTCGGTTGCTTCATCGAAGGGGCTTCGGGCTTCGGTACGCCGGCAGCAGTGGCTGCGCCACTGCTGGTCGCACTGGGCTTCCCGGCGCTGACCGCTGTTGTGCTCGGCATGATGGTGCAGTCAACACCGGTGTCCTTCGGTGCAGTGGGTACGCCCATTCTGGTGGGTGTCGCCGGTGGTCTCGACCAGGCGACCCTGGGCGGTCAACTGGCAACGGTGGGCAGCAACTGGGAGACCTTCTTCCAGCTGATCTACTCCCGCGTGGCAATCATCCATGCGCTGTGCGGCATCCTCATGCCGCTGATCATGATCTGCATCATGACGCGCTTCTTCGGTCGCAACCGCTCCTGGGGCGAAGGCCTGGCGATGGCGCCATTCGCCATCTTCACCGGTCTCGCGTTCGTCATTCCTTATGCCGCGGCAGGTGTGTTCCTCGGTCCGGAATTCCCATCGATGATCGGCGCACTGGTTGGCCTGGCTATCGTGGTGCCGGCTGCCAAGGCGGGCTTCCTGCTGCCCAAGACCAGCTGGGACTTCGCTCCAGCCAGCGAGTGGCCAGTGGAGTGGATGGGCAAAATCGAGATGAAGATCGATGACGTCGCTGGACGTACACCGATCTCCGTACCGATGGCCTGGGCACCTTATCTGCTGCTGGCAATCTTCCTTGTGATGTCGCGGGTGTTCCCGCAGCTGAAGGCAGCGTTGATGTCGGTCAGCTTCGGCTGGAAGGACATTCTTGGTGAAACCGGCGTGTCCGGTACCCTGGAGCCGCTGTACCTGCCGGGCGGAATTCTCTGCATAGTGGTGCTGGTGACTTTCTTCCTGCATCGGATGAAGGCCGCTCAGTTGGGCGCTGCTGTAGCTGAATCGAGCAAGACACTGCTGGGTGCTGGCTTTGTCCTGATCTTCACCATTCCGATGGTACGGATCCTCATCAACTCAGGCGTCAACGGTTCGGATCTGGTCTCCATGCCGGTTGCCATGGCACAGCTGGTGGCTAACAGCGTGGGCGGTGTCTATCCGTTCTTCGCGCCGGCTGTAGGTGCGCTGGGAGCGTTCATTGCCGGCTCCAACACCGTGTCGAACCTGATGCTCTCGCAGTTCCAGTTCAACACGGCCGGACTGCTGGGTCTTTCCGGCGCGTTGATGGTGGCACTGCAATCGGTGGGTGCCGCAGCGGGCAACATGATCGCCATTCACAACGTCGTTGCGGCTTCGGCCACCGTCGGTCTGCTGGGGCGTGAAGGCATCACGCTGCGCAAGACCATGTTGCCGACGCTGTACTACCTCGTACTGGCCGGCACCATCGGCCTGATTGGCTTCTACGTGATGAACATCGGCGATCCGCTGGTGGGAATAGCGACCGCCAGTTGATGGCGACGTGAACCCGGACGGGCGGCTCAGGCCGCCCGTTTCGTTTTGAGCGGAAAACCTTTCGCCGGCTCGCGGTCTATCACCCGAAGGCCGGCGTTTGGCTGTCCGCAGTGTTCTGGTATAGCGTGCAGCGCAACCGAGACTGATCGAGGTGAACGATGAAAAAGTGGCAATGCGTGGTGTGTGGGCTCATCTATGACGAGGCCGAGGGCTGGCCTGACGATGGCATTGCGCCTGGTACCGCCTGGGAAGATGTGCCCGAAGACTGGCTATGCCCCGACTGCGGCGTCGGCAAAATGGACTTCGAAATGATCGCGATCGGCTGATATGAACGACTCGAACAATAAAAACGCACCGCTGGTGATCATTGGCACCGGGCTGGCGGGCTACAACCTCGCCCGGGAATTTCGCAAGCTGGACAGCGAAACGCCGCTGCTGCTGATTACCGCCGACGACGGCCGCTCGTATTCCAAGCCTATGCTCTCAACCGGTTTCGCCATGAACAAGGACGCCGATGCCCTCGGCATGATGGCGGCCGGGCAGATGGCGATCCAGCTCAACGCCGAGATTCGCACCCATACCCGGGTGACCCGGCTCGACCCCGCGAACCGTCGCGTCTGGATCGGCAATGAGCCTGTGCGCTACCGAGATCTTGTGATCGCCTGGGGTGCGCAAACCATTCAGGTGCCGGTAGCCGGCGATGCGCACGATGCGATTTACCCAATAAACGATCTGCTTGATTACGGTCGTTTCCGCGAAGCCGTGCGTGGCAAGCGACGCGTTCTGATTCTTGGGGCTGGGCTGATTGGCTGCGAATTCGCCAACGACCTGCTGCAAGGCGGCTACGAGGTCGAATTGGTCGCGCCGTGCGCCCAGATTATGCCCTCATTGCTGCCCATCGAGCCGGCTGGTGCCGTTCAGCGCGGGCTGGAGTCGCTGGGGGCTCGCTTCCAGTTGGGACCGGTGCTCGAACGCCTGGAGCGCCGGAGCGACGGGTTGCAGGCAGAGCTATCTGACGGACAGCTGATTCAGTGCGATCTGGTTGTAAGCGCTGTCGGCCTGCGCCCGCGTACCGAGCTGGCCGCGGCGGCAGGGCTGAGGGTCAATCGCGGCATTGAGGTGGATCGTCGGCTACAGACCTCGGCCGAGCACGTCTATGCGCTTGGCGATTGTGTCGAGGTAGAAGGGCTGAACCTCCTGTACGTGATGCCGCTTATGTCGGGCGTCCGTGCTTTGGCCAGAACCCTCGTCGGCCAGCCTACATCAGTGAGCTACGGGCCGATGCCTATCACCGTGAAAACGCCTGTATGCCCGCTCGTGGTGTCACCCCCTGCCATTGACAGTAAAGGCAGCTGGAGCGTCGAAGGCGAGGGAAACAACCTCAAAGCGACCTTTCATGCCGTTGACGGCAAGCTGCTCGGCTACGCACTGACCGGAACGGCCGTGGCAGAGCGCTTGGCGCTGAATAAACAGCTACCGCCGTTGATGGCGGAACTGCCTGAGGTTCTGTCGCTAACGCCTTCCAATTGACCTTCCAATGCGGTGGCAGGGGCTGGCGCGAGTGCTAGCAGCATGCCATGCTCCTAAAGCGCTGCCGCAGCGTAGAGCAGTCGCAGCGCCTTGGAATGCTGTTCGGAGAACAGCAGAACACAACAACAATAAAGTTTCAGAGGCTAACTATGCGCAAACCGGAACTCGCAGCCGCCATCGCCGATAAGGCTGATCTAACGAAGGATCAGGCCAATCGTGTACTCAATGCCGTTCTTGACGAAATCACCAACGCGCTAAACCGCAAGGACAGCGTGACACTGGTGGGTTTTGGCACCTTCCTGCAGCGACATCGTGGTGCTCGCACTGGCAAGAATCCCCAGACTGGCGAGCCCGTTACGATCAAAGCCAGCAACACTGTGGCCTTCAAGCCGGGAAAGATGTTGAAAGACGCGATCAACTGAGGTCGCGCCGCCCGGGGCCGGCCAGGCTCCGGGTCAGGCTGACTGAACAGTCCACTCCAGACCCCGCTGTCTTGCTACTTTCCCCGCTCAGACCAGCCGCTACAATGCCGCTTTTCCCGCCACCGGTCGGTCAATCATGAAATTTCGCTTTCTCCTCTGGATGCTTGGTCGCCTGATGGCCAAGGCCAGCCGCAACAATCCTGACTTTCAGAAACAGCTTGGTGACAAGGACCTGACTTTCCAGCTGCACACGCTAGACGGCAAGGTGGCGCGGCACTACAGGGTCAAGGATCAGCGCGTCAGCAGCCATGGCGGGCCTGCAGCGGAGCCGGCCTTCGCCATCGGTTTCAAGGGCAGTGACTACGGCTTCGCCACCATGAACGCGAAGAATAAGCAGCTTGCATTCATGCAGGGTATCCAGAACAAAGACATCCAGATCCAGGGCAATCCGGCACTGGTGATGTGGTTCCAGGGCCTGACGAAATATCTGAAGCCGCGGAAGAAGAAGCCGGAAGCGGCCTGATCAGACGCGAGCGGCATCAGCTGGGGCTTAATCTTCGGTCGGCCTTTCCGGCTTTAGCTAGGCCTACGCCAAGGCTACAGCGTTTGTCAGCCAAACTCGGTTTACCAGCTTCCGTAAGGAATACCGTACTTCTCAATGTACTGTTTAGTTGCCTTCGGCTGCGGATAGTAGTTCCCGCCGGACTTACCGAGGTGAGGGCCCAGCGGCTCTATTTCGGCCTTGCCGCGGGCGACCTTGACTGGATATCCGCAACTGTCCATTGCCCATGCTTGTACGACCCCCCCAGGTGCTAGCCCTAAGTACAGAGCGGCCATGTAACGCGCCGCACGCTCAGGTGCTTCTTCGCAGCGTCTATGTGTGGAGTCGTACAAGACCTGCCTGGCTTCGTCGCCTATATCGATCCAGGCCCGGTAGGTTTGCGGCTCAACCGCCGATTGCCAGCGTACGTAGATTCGCTTCGGTAGGTCTGCACCAACAACTGCTCTATTGTTTCCGCCAATCCCGCCAACCCAGCCCCTAGCAGCTTCCGTCAAATCTGCAGGGTTCCCGTTACCTATAACGCCGCCGCTTCCGTGGTTAAAAGTCCGACCAAGGACGTCTTCGACCAGGCTGGCTTCGACCCAGCCAATCATGTAGTTAGGCCCAAAGAACTCAAGGCTCCACCACTCGGCTTTGGGGTCGCTCTTGCCAGTAGAGGTATCGCTGGTCTGGCAGCCGTAGGTAAGCATTGCTGCTAGCGTGACGAGTAAGATTTTCTTCAAAGCAAAGTCCAGCCAGGTACGTGGGGATGGTGACGACGAGCTCCGTCTGAGGTTGGAGCATTGATGTAAACCAGGCTTGCCCCGGTATGGGTGCGTTTCCCGAGAGGGTTGTTCCAATGTGCGGAGATATGGATGTAACGGTCCCTCAGCATTCTCTCTTCATCGGTGGCCGTTTGGTAATTGCCGGCTAAGAAACGCGTGCATAGCGAATCAAGTTCAGCTGGCAGAGTATAGTTAGGATCGTGCGGATCAATTTCCTCGAATCGTACTCCGCTCCGCTTAGCCAGTTCATACATAACACGTAGATACACTCGGGATAGCTCTCCCCGGACCTGGCGTCTGAGTTGCAGCCCGGCATAGACTCGCTGTTGTCGAGGCGCGAGGCGATCCCGCGAACCGATGGGAAGCAGTTGAGCTTCTGGCGTAACAATCTCGAGCATAGACTCAGGCCAGCCATCATTCATCAGTCGCTGTTTGGCTAACTCAGCGTCCCGGTAAATTGATGTGGCTGCAACATTTACTCCTTGTGCAGTTGTTAGCGCTTGCATCGGGGCGACGAGCACGCACTCTTCAGCTTCGGCCCAATATCCTCCACCGAGGTCGGAGTGCGCGCCGGGCAAAACGATTTCTGTATGGTCCGGTTTTACGGTGCTCAGCGGAAAGTTCGCCCGCACCTCATCACGAGCCACTAAGTGAACCACGTTACTGAAGTGCTTTGGGGAAAGGTACAGGTCCAGCCAGGGCGTTATCGAGCTTCGGATGTGTCCGAAATTTGCCAGTCCTCCGACAGACGCTACGGTATCGAAAAGGCCTATGAACCCCATGCTTATATCTTGTTGATAGCGACTCCTAAACGTCGAGCTGAACGCTCGGGAGTTGTCTAGCGCTTTTCGCAACGGACCTTGCTTGCCTCGAACAACTTCGTTGGCAAAGTGGCGCGCTGCCGCTGCGCCACGGCTAAAGCCAAAACTATCGAATGTTAAAAGGCAGATTTCGCATTCTGGATTTTGGTTAATAATTTCGTCGACTAGGCCTTTAATTCGACTGAATGCTTCCTGCACTTTCCCGGCCACGCCTGTGGCCCCTCTCCCAACGCCAGCACCTATAAGACTGTCATCATTGCCCGCGTCGGTGCCGATACCCTCGATATACAGTCTTCGATATGCCTGCTTCTGCTGTCCGCTCCCTAATAGTGCTGGCGGAGCTGAGTAAAGCTCGCTGAGCTTTTTGATGTTCGTTATGTCATTCCCATAACTGCTGTCCGGGTCTGCCATGTAAGGCTTGCAGCTGGCGTCCAGGTCTTCTTTCTGGATCGGATGTTGCGCGCCGCAGGCCATGCCGAGGGCTGTGTTGGTGGCATTGTTGCCGGTGCCGTCGAAGAACACACCGATGCGCAGGGCCAGCCTGATCTTTTCGGCGGGTTTGGCGGGTCGCTTGGCGTAACGCTCGTATTCGGCCCAGCGCTCGGCGTGGATATCTGTTGGTTGGACTTCTTTGAGCTCGGCTTCCCGTTTGGCTCGTGGAATATTGGGGACGTAGCCACTCATCTCTTCTACCTTTCCTTGGTTGAAAATGTCGCTGCGGTCCAGCGACACGCATAGTCACCGTCGGGCTTACATCCATGTCTGCAACGGCACGGTCGGTAGTAAGACGAATAGCGCGGCGTGTTACAAGCGGGCCGTTCACAAAGTCGATAGTGGAGCTTGCAGATCCGAGTCGGGGCCGGCATTTGAAGTGATGTGCCTGCGCTCTATGAGCTACACCTGCTTCTCCATCCAGACATGCGCTTCGCGCAGCAGCCAATCGCGGAAAGCGTTCAGCGCAGCCGATTCCACTCGGCGCTCGGGAATCATCAGGTGGTAGGCCTGATCCTCACGCCGGAAGGAGTGCGGGTGGGCGATCACCAGACGCCCCTCGGCTAGTTCGCGCTGGATCAGAAACGGTGGGATTAGCGCCACGCCCATCTGATGCTCGGCGGCCTGGGCCAGCATGGAGAACAGTTCCAGGCGGGGGCCTGTCATGTCCCGGGCGACTTTCATGCCTAGCGAATCGAACCACTGGCGCCAGGCATAGGGGCGCGTGGTCTGCTGCAGCAGCGGCATTTCGGCAATGGCTTGGACAGTCAGTTGCCCCATCCCGTCTAGCAAGGCCGGGCTGCACACCGGCAATGACTGTTCGGGCATCAGCGGATGGGCCACGGTGCCGGACCAGTCACCGTCGCCAAAGTAGATGGCCGCATCGAATTCGGTGTCGGCGAAGAGAAAAGGGCGGGTGCGGTTCGTCAGGTTGACGGTTATCTCCGGGTGCAGCGCCTGAAACTGCCGCAGCCGTGGCAACAGCCACTGCGTACCAAAGGTCGGCACCAGTGCCAGTTCGATGGTCTGCGCGCCCTGCTGACCCATGACCGATAGGGTGTCCCGCTCCACCGCATCGAGTTGTGTGGCGACCCGGCGCGCGTAGGACTGCCCAGCCTCGGTGAGCTTCACGCCACGGCGTGAGCGGCGGAACAGCTCCAGCCCGAGAAACTCCTCCAGCCCGCCGATCTGCCGGCAGATGGCACTCTGCGTCAGCGCCAGCTCCTCGGCGGCGCGGGTGAAGCTCTGGTGGCGTGCCGCCGCTTCGAAAGCGACCAGCGCGGCCGTGCTAGGGATCTTTCTACGCATTATGCGACTGCCTCACTAATAACCTGCAAATCACGGCGGTTAGCATACGCTGGAGTGAGTAAAGCGCACAGGTTGTTGCGAATTACTCGTTTGCCGTCTACAGCCACAGCTTCTAGGATCAATCCATTCGAAATGCTGTGCCGGGCTCATGCCCGGTTCATCGTCTACGACAAGAGGATCACCCATGGCCGGCAAAGCAAGCTTCAACTGGATCGACCCGCTGCTGCTCGATCAGCAGCTCACCGATGAAGAGCGCATGGTGCGCGACAGCGCGCAGCAGTTTGCCGCGGACAAGCTGGCGCCTCGCGTGCTCGAAGCCTTTCGACACGAGCGCACCGATGCGGCGATCTTTCGGGAGATGGGCGATACCGGCCTGCTCGGCGCGACGATTCCGGAAGCCTACGGCGGCAGCGGCCTGAACTACGTCTGCTACGGTCTGATCGCTCGCGAAGTGGAGCGCATCGACTCGGGCTACCGCTCTATGATGAGTGTGCAGTCGTCACTGGTAATGGTGCCGATCAATGAGTTTGGCAACGAAGAAACCAAGCAGAAATACCTGCCCAAACTGGCCAGTGGCGAATTCATCGGCTGCTTCGGCCTGACCGAGCCGAACCATGGCTCGGACCCGGGCTCGATGGTCACGCGGGCGAAAAAAGTCGACGGCGGCTATCGCCTGTCCGGCGCCAAGATGTGGATCACCAACAGCCCGATCGCCGATGTTTTCGTGGTATGGGCTAAGGACGACGAGGGCGCGATTCGCGGCTTCGTGCTAGAGAAGGGCTGGGAAGGCCTGTCCGCTCCGGCGATTCACGGCAAGGTCGGCCTGCGCGCCTCGATCACCGGCGAAATCGTCATGGACAACGTGTTCTGCCCGGAAGAGAACGCCTTTCCCGATGTGCGTGGCCTGCGCGGTCCGTTCACCTGCCTGGACTCAGCGCGCTACGGCATCAGCTGGGGAGCGCTGGGGGCCGCCGAGTTCTGCTGGCACACTGCGCGTCAATATGTGCTGGACCGTCAACAGTTCGGCCGTCCGCTGGCTGCGAATCAGCTGATCCAGAAGAAGCTCGCCGACATGCAGACCGAAATCACCCTGGCCCTGCAGGGCTGCCTGCGCCTCGGCCGGATGAAGGACGAGGGCACCGCAGCGGTGGAAATCACCTCGATCATGAAGCGCAACAGCTGCGGCAAGGCCCTGGATGTGGCGCGCCTGGCCCGCGACATGCTGGGTGGCAACGGCATCAGCGACGAGTTTGGCGTGGCACGTCATCTGGTCAACCTCGAGGTGGTCAATACTTACGAAGGCACTCACGATGTCCACGCGCTGATTCTTGGCCGCGCGCAGACCGGCATTCAGGCGTTCTTCTAAGCCTGCCCGCAGGGTGGATGACGCTTCTTTCATCCACCCTCATCGCTGCGCGGAGGATGGGTCAAGCAAGCGTCAGCTACGCGCCCCGATCTACCCTGCGTTGACTCAACCCCGTCCGTAACCTGAGAGCCCCTTATGCCTGGCGCCCTTTCACACATCCGCGTCCTCGATCTGTCTCGCGTGCTCGCTGGCCCCTGGTGTGGACAGATCCTCGGCGATCTTGGCGCTGAGGTCATAAAGGTCGAGCGCCCGGGGACTGGCGACGATACCCGTCACTGGGGCCCGCCGTATCTGAAGGATCAGCTGGGCGAGAACACCTCCGAAGCGGCTTATTACCTGTCGGCCAATCGCAACAAGCAATCGCTGACATTGGATTTCACACAGCCCGAGGGGCAGCGGGTCATTCGCGATCTGGTGGCCAGCTGCGATGTGCTATTGGAGAATTTCAAGGTCGGCGGTCTGGCGGCGTACGGCCTGGACTATGAAAGCTTGAAGGCAATCAATCCAAAGCTGATCTATTGCTCGATTACCGGCTTTGGCAGTGATGGCCCTTACGCGAACCGCGCCGGTTACGACTTCATGATCCAGGGTTTGGGTGGTCTGATGAGCCTGACCGGGCGTGCCGAAGACGAGGAAGGTGCCGGGCCCGTGAAAGCAGGCGTGGCGCTAACGGATATTCTGACCGGCCTTTACGCCACTGTCGGCGTGCTGGCCGCGCTCAATCATCGCGAGCAGAGTGGCGCGGGCCAGCATGTCGAGCTGGCCTTGCTCGACGTGCAGGTCGCCTGTCTGGCGAACCAGGCGATGAACTACCTGACCACTGGCGTAGCGCCCAGGCGCATGGGCAACGCGCACCCGAACATCGTGCCCTATCAGGACTTTCCAACAGCGGACGGTGACATCATCCTCACCATCGGTAACGACGGGCAGTTCCGCAAGTTTGCCGAGGCCGCCGGGCATCCGGAGTGGGGCGACGATCCGCGTTTTTCCAGCAACAAGGCTCGCGTTGCTCATCGCAAGGAGCTGGTGCCGCTGATTCGCCAGGTCACGGTGTTCCGGACCACGGCAGAGTGGGTTGCCCTGTTGGAGCAGGCTGGTGTCCCCTGCGGGCCCATCAATGACCTGGCGCAGGTGTTTGCCGATCCCCAGGTGCTGGCGCGAGGGCTTCGGGTGGACATGCCGCACCCGCTGGCAGGCAGCGTGCCCCAGGTAGCCAGTCCGATTCGGCTATCCGAAACCCCGGTCGAATACCGGAAAGCGCCGCCACTGCTGGGCGAGCACAGCGAAGCCGTGCTGCAGGAAGTGCTGGGCTTGAGTTTCGAGAAAATCCTCTCCCTGCGGCAGTCGGGCGTGATCTGAATGCGTGGTCCGGCGCGCCAGTTCGGCCCGGATCGCCAGCAAGCTGGCTCCTACACAATATGTTTTCGCAACTGACACCGATTGCGCCCTTGTAGGAGCGAGCTTGCTCACGAACGCTTCGCCAGCAAATGGACTGCTTCCCGGGCGGTCATGGCATGGCTCGACATCTGCGTTTCGCTGAACTCTCTCGCCGTTAGGCCATCCGTATGAACGTACCCATGTATTTTCGGCGGATGAGCGAATCATGCAGACGCAGCGTTATCGATCCACCTGGCAACTTGCGGTTGTCCTGTTCATGTCCTGGCTGCTGGCCGGCTGCGGCATCAACAACATTCCCCAATACGACGAGCAGGTAAAGTCGGCCTGGTCCCAGGTCGAAAACCAGTACCAGCGTCGTGCCGACCTTATTCCCAACCTGGTCGAGACGGTGAAGGGCTACGCCCGGCAGGAGCAGGACACCCTGACCGCTGTCACCGAGGCACGCTCCAAAGCCACCTCGATCCAGCTGACGGCCGAGGATCTCGACGATCCGCAGAAGTTGCAGCAATTCCAGCAGGCACAGAACCAGTTGACCGGGGCGCTGAGCCGGCTGATGGCTGTGTCCGAACGCTACCCTGAGCTCAAGTCCAACCAGAACTTCCTCGCGTTGCAGTCGCAGCTCGAAGGCACGGAGAACCGTATCGCCGTGGCCCGTCGCGATTTCATTGCAGCGGTCGAGCGTTACAACACCGAGATACGTACCTTTCCCGGTCGTATCTGGCACAGCCTGATGTATAGCGACATGCCGCTGCGTGAAAACTTCGAGGCGACAGCAGAGAATGCGGAGCAGGCGCCGCAAGTGCAGTTTCAATGACCCGGACGCTGCCGCTGATTCTCGCGCTGCTGTTCTGGGCGAGCGGCCTCGCCGCACAGGAGCTTGAGCTGCCGCCGCTGACCGGCCGAGTCGTCGATCGTGCCGAGTTGCTCGATACCCAGGCTGAAGCGCGACTGACCAGCATGCTGGCGGCTCACGAGCAGGGCAGCGGCGAGCAGGTCGTAGTCGTCACCGTGCCTGACTTGCAAGGGCGCAGCATCGAGGAGTTTGGTGTAGCGCTAGGCCGCGAGTGGGGCATCGGGCAGAAGGGCGAGGACAACGGCGCTTTGCTGATCGTCGCCCGTGATGATCGGCGAGTGCGAATAGAGGTTGGTTATGGACTCGAAGGACGGCTTACCGACGCGCAGTCGTCAGTGATCATCAACCGAATCATCACCCCCGCGTTCCGTGAAGGAAACTTCGCCCAGGGGATCGTCGAAGGCACCGCGGCAATGATTCAGGTGCTTGGCGGAGATCCCTTGCGTACTGCCGGCCGAGCGCCGGCCATGCCCATGCATGCGCAGGAGCCGGGCGGGCTTGGCATTCTTGGCTTCTTTTTGATGCTGGTCGCCATCTTCGTCATCGGCGGTGGCCGGGGAGGGCGCGGCGGTGGTCGTGGCGCCGGACGTGCCTTGATGCTTGGTGCCTTGCTCGGCGGCATGGGCCGCGGCGGTGGTGGCGGGTTCGGCGGCGGAGGTTTTGGCGGCGGCGGTGGCGGCTTCGGTGGCGGTGGCGCTTCCGGTGGCTGGTAACCGAAACAACGCTATGGCGAAGCCGGGCGAGCCTGCACGCTGGGTTTCGCTCTGCTGGCCCGTAACCCTTTGCTTATCAAGTGCACTCACCCGCGCCGCACAACGAGAACTTTCAACGATGAACGTCACATGACTCTACTGACCGAGAGCGAACTGAAGCAGGTGGCCGATGCGATCAATCGCGTCGAGCGAGACACCGATGCCGAGCTGGTAACGGTTCTTGCCGGACAGGCCGACGATTACCGCTATATCCCGCTGTTATGGGCCAGCCTGCTCGCGTTGCTGTTGCCCGGTGCGCTGCTGTTCTTTACCGGCTGGCTGACGGGTTGGCAGCTGTTGCTCGTGCAATGGCTGACCTTCATCGTGCTGGCGGTGATCTTCCGCATTCCCAGCCTGACCAGTCGGCTGATTCCGCGCTCTGTGCGGCACTGGCGAGCCTGCAATCTGGCACGGCGGCAATTCATCGAGCAAAACCTGCATCACACCAGTGGCGACACGGGCATGCTGATCTTTGTCTCCGAAGCCGAGCGTTACGTGGAGATCATGGTAGACCGGGGCATTTCGAGTCGCATCGACAACAGCGCCTGGGAGTCGATCGTCGAAGCCTTTACCGCTGACGTTCGTAACGGCCGTGTGCTGGAAGGTTTTCTTGGCTGTATCGATGCGTGCGGTGCGCTACTCAAGCAGCACGTTCCAGCGACTCATGAACGCAACGAGCTGCCGAATCATCTGGTGGTTCTCGACTGACCAATCCTGAGGCGCCCGCTCGCGGTCGAGACGAGCCAGCACCAGGCGACGCTATTGCGTGTCACCTGCCATATCGATATTCGCCTAAACGAAAAACGGCGGAGGCCGCGCATGAGGCTCGCGCAGCGCCCGCCGTTTTGCTTGCATCAGCGGTTCAGAGCATTCCCGGGCCGTCGTCTTCCGGTTGCTCAAGCGGTGCCAGCTCAAGAAACTCACCGTTTTCCATGGCGCTGGCTGCCACTCGGTCGATGGTAGTCATGGCGTGACCGATGAGGGAGCTGACACTGGCTTCATGATGATGCTCCGGCAAGCGTTCGATAGCGGCCAGGACTTCTTCGCCCGGTACGGTTTCCTCTGCCAGCAGCTTGTCGGCGATTTCATCCAGTGCCGGCTTGAGCCGCTGCAGCAGGACCATGCACTCGCGGTCGAGCTGCTTGAGCAGATTGTCGGCCGCACGGATCGACTCGCCCGAATCGAATTCGATGTGCGCGTCGCGTACCGCCTGCAGGCTGAGCAGCGAACCGTTCGGGCCCATGCCCAATGCGCCAACCATCGACAGGGCGATCTTGGAGGCTTCCTGCAGGTCCTGACCGGCGCCCGACGAAACTTCATGGAAATACAGCTGCTCGGCACCGCGGCCGGCCAGCAGCATCTGGATGCGGTTGCGTAGCTCGGATTCCATGTGCAGGCGCTTGTCTTCCACCGGTGTTACCAGCGTTACGCCCAATGCCTGGCCGCGGGGCAGGATGGTCACCTTTTCCACGCGGCCGGTTTTCAACGCGGCTGCGACCAGGGCGTGACCGGCTTCGTGTACAGCGATGCGCTTGCGGTCTGTAGGCGACATGGGCGTCACACCCGACGGCTGCTCACCGATCCGGCAGGTTTCCACCGCGTCGATGAAATGCGCCATGGTTACCGTCTTCGCTGCGCCGCGCGCGGCGAGCAGGGCAGCATGGTTGACGATATAGGCGATGGCGGCAGGCGTCAGGCCAACGGTGTTACGTGCCAATTGCGCGTAGTCGAGGTTCTGTTCCGCGCGAATCTTGTCCGCGTAGAGACGGAACAGCGCCTCGCGATCATTCAGGCCCGGCAAGCCGACAGCGATGGATCGGTCGAAGCGGCCTTCGCGCACCAGCGCCGGGTCCAGCGAGTTGGGGAAGTTGGTCGCACCCAGCACCAGCACGCCACTGGCGCCGTCGAAGCCATCCATTTCGGCCAGGAACTGGTTGATGATGCGGTTGCTTTCGGCATCGCTGGAACGTTGCTGTTCGGCACGCTTGCCGATGCCGTCGATCTCGTCGATAAAGATGATGCACGGCGCCTGGCGGCGCGCGGTGCGGAACAGCGACTTGACCTTCTGGATGCCGACACCGAAATACATCGAGGAAAAATCGCTCCCGGTCACCTGAATGAAGCTGGCATTGGACTCGGTGGCCAACGCCTTGGCGAGCTGGGTCTTGCCGGTGCCGGGCTCGCCGGTGAGCAGGACGCCCTTCGGTGGACGCGCACCCAAGGCGGTGTAGGCGGCGGGGTCGCGCAGGTAGGCGGTAACGTCGCTCAATGCCTGTTTGGCCTCGCTCGCGCCAATCACGTCGGCAAAGCCTATACCGCTGCCCTTGCGATGTACCTGGAACGCCTGGCTCTTGATCGCCAGATAGATCAGGGTGCCGACCAGCAGCAGAATGAACGGCGCGTAGGGCAATACGCTTTTGTACCAGGGCTTCTCACCGTCGGTTTCGAACAGTGTCAGCGGGAAAAGCTGGCCTTCGCTGCTCGCGTATTGGTCGAGCAGGAGTTGAGCCACGCGACCGGATTGATCGGGCACCCAATACTGCAGGCCGTCGTGCAGGCTGATGTAGACCGCATCTCTGCCCAGCGCGGCGCTGGCAATGGTGGCGCCGCGCAAGTCACCCATCAACACGGAAAGATCGCGGCGATTGGCTTGCCAAGGGTCGGTGGATTCTTGCAGGGCTCCGAGCATGCTGGCCGCAGCGCCCGTTGCGGGCGTCGAGGGCGAAGCTGGCCACAACTGCCAGAACGCAACGCAAGCGGCGATCAGCAGCATCAGGAAAACGGAGAGCACAGGGCCGCGGCGACCTTGTAGCAGACGTGGTGTTTTCATTTCACATCCAATCGGGAAGCCCGATGTTTCGACAAACAACCGCCGGAGGCGGACCACAGTTGTTCGCGGGAAAGCCCCGCGGCGCCAATCACATGGCGCATCACAGTTCGGGCGTGTTGGATGCGATTTATATGCCGGACTGCGGATCGGCTTCTGGGAGCCCGATAGCCGGCGAGAATACGGCAAGTGCCACCATGCGAGTGGCAACGCGACGAATGGCGGGGCGATTTGCGACGAATGACCATCTGCAAATGGAACCGAAACGGCGTGGTGCGTTCGGCTTCGCCTGGGCTGGAGGCCCCAGGCGGGACGCTTATGTGGTGGATGGGTGAACCCATCCTGGAGGTGGGCCGCGTGTCGCGGCCTGGACACAGATCGATCCTGCAGGATGGGTTGAGCAGGTACGCGATACCCAACGTGCTCGCGCATCGATGGTATCGGTGTGTTCATTCATCCCTGAGTCACCGTACCTGCCTGGCTGCGACAGGCATCGTAGCCCGATGCACCTCCGGTATCAGTGCGAGTGCTGTCGACGGTCGGCGATAGATTCCGGTGTCAGATCGCCGTTCTGCGAGCCGAAATGGCTGAGCATGAAGTTGCTCAACGCCGACACCTCCCGGTCATTGAAGTGACGGTTGAAGGCTGGCATCAGGTGGTGGCCGTTTGGTCCGTGCAGAACATCTCCGTTGAGGATGACCTGAACCAGATTCAACCCCTGCGGATCGTTGAGCGTACGCAGGCCCCGCAGTGAAGCGTATTCGCTCTGGCGGCCGCTTCCGTCCCACTGGTGGCAGCTGGCACAGGTTTCCGCGAACAGCTTTTGCCCCAGCGGGTGAGCGCTGTCGGCCGGCGGCGTGCTCGCCAGCGGGTGCGATACGGGTCGAGTCACTTCGGCCGGGCGCGCCGGCACTGACTTCAGATAGGTCACCATCGCCTGGATGTCCTCCGTTGTCAGGTGACGCAGGCTGTAGTTGACGACCTCCGCCATTGGCCCGCCCGCTACGCCATAGCCGGGCGCGACGCCGTGCGCGAGATAGCGCGCCAAGGCCTCATCCGGCCAGCCACCGATCCCGGCGTGCTCATCGGAGGTTATGTTCCAGGCGTTCCAGCCCTGAATGGTCGCCCCCGCCAGATGCTCGGAACCGTTCCTTGCCTGCATCAGGTTTCGTGGCGTGTGGCACTCACCGCAGTGCCCCGGTCCCTGAACCAGATAGGCGCCGCGATTCCACTGCTCGGATTGCTCGGGGTCCGGCTCGAAACGCTCGTCATCGAGAAACAGTAGGTTCCACAATGCGATGCCCCAGCGCTGGTTGAACGGAAAGCCGATGTCGTTTTCCTTGTTCGGCTGGTTCACCGGCTCCAGGCTGAAGAGGTAGGCCTTGATTGCCAGGATGTCCTCTCGTGGCATCAGCGTGTACGAGGTGTAAGGGAAGGCTGGGTAGTAATGCTTGCCATCCGGCCCGACGCCTTGCTGCATGGCCTCGACGAAGTCGTCGTCGCTCCAGGTGCCGATGCCGGTTTCCTTGTCTGGTGTGATGTTCGTTGAATAAAGCGTACCGAACGGCATCTTTACCGGCAGGCCGCCCGCATAAGGTTTACCGCCTTCGGTCACGTGGCACGCCAGACAGTCGGCGGCGTGGGTCAAGTATTTGCCGCGTTCGAGTAGTGCCGTGTCGGCAGTTTGCGCCAGCGCCGTGCCCGCGTAGAGCGCAGCACCCAGCAGGCTGCCAAGGGAGAGTCGAATCATCATGCTGGGCTCCTCAGATCACGTAATAGCCGGCGCGTGCCAGCGGCAGACGACGGATACGTGTGCCGTTGGCGGCCGCCAATGCGTTGACCAGCGCCGGAGCGATCATTGCCGTCCCTGCCTCGCCTACGCCGCCGGGCGCTTCACGGCTTTCGACGATGAAGGTTTCCACAGGCGGCGCTTCACTGATTCGTAGCTGGCGGTAGTCGTGGAAGTTGCTCTGCTCGACCCGGCCCTGACTGACCGTAATCTCGTTGAACAGGGCTGCGGAAAGGCCGAATAGCGTGCCGCCCTCGATCTGCGATTTCACCGACACCGGGTTCATGACCTGCCCGCAGTCAATTGCGACGACCAGCCGCTTGAGCTTGATGCCCTTGTCTTCAGTGACCTGCAGTTCGACAACCGTGGCAAGAAAGCTGCCGAAGACCTCCTGCACCGCAACGCCGCGGCCATGTCCGGCCTCAAGCGGCTGGCCCCAGCCGGCCTGCTCGGCGGCGAGACGCAACACCGCCTGGGCGCGCGGGTGGCTGCCGAGCAGCGCCATGCGGTATTCCAGGGGATCGCGGTCGACGCTGCGAGCCAGTTCGTCGATGAAGCTTTCTAGCATGTAGGTGCTGCGCAACGGTCCCACTCCGCGCCACCAGGACTGACGCAGCGCTTTGGGCGGCACCGGTACATAGTTCACTCGCAGATTTTGCATTGCATAGATAGGATGGATCGCGACCTCTACCGCATCGCCATCCAGCCCGCTCTCAGGCACCGCAGCGGGCGCAAAGCGGGCCAACACCGAGGCGCCGGCAATGGTGTGACGCCATCCTAGGAGACGGCCGTCGCCATCCACCGCCGCCGCGAAGCGGTCGATGTAATGCGGGCGGTACAGGTCCTGAGTGGTGTCTTCCTCACGCAGCCAGGTCAGTTTGACCGGGTAATCGACCTTCGCTGCGATGGCAACGGCCTGGTGGATGAAGTCCACTTCCAGCCGTCGGCCGAAGGCACCGCCGATGAGTTGGTTGTTGACGATAACCTGCTCTGCCGGGCGGCCCGCGGCTTCGGAAGCTGCCGTTTGCGCGCGCACCGGGACCTGCGTCCCGACCCAGAGCTCGACGGCATCAGGACGAACCTGGGCTACACAAGTCATGGGCTCCAGTGCCGCGTGGGCGAGGAAGGGCATCTGGTATTCGGCTTCAAAGGTGTTCGCTGCGTCTTTGAGCGCCTTGTCGATATCGCCTCTTTCGCTGGCGAGGGCGCCGGGTCTGTCCAGCGCTTCTTTGATTTCGCGCTCCATCTGCACGGAGTCGATGTTGGCGTTGTCGCCATAATCCCACTCGATTTCCAGAGCGCGTACGCCGGCGAAGGTCGCCCAGGTGTGTTCGCCTGTGACGGCTACGGCATTGCCCAGGTGGATCACATCGATAACGCCAGGCACCTTGCGCGCCGCGCTATCGTCGACGCTGCGAACGGTGCCGCCAATGACCGGACAGGCGCGCGCTGAGGCGTACTTCATGCCGGGTACCACCAGGTCGATGGTAAAGCGTGCTGTCCCGTTGACTTTCGCTGGTGTGTCCAGGCGCCGTGTGGGTTTGCCGATCAGTTTGAACTGCTCGGCATGCTTGAGCGGGATGTTCTCAGGTACTGGCAGCCTGGAGGCATCATCGACGAGTTCGCCATAGCCGAAGCTCTGACCGTTGGGGCCAAGAACTCGACCGTTTTCGGCGCGCAACTGGTCGGCGCCTACCTGCCAACGTTGGGCTGCAGCCTGGATCAGCAACAGTCGCGCAGCAGCGCCAGCCTGCCGCAACGGCTCCCAGTTGCTGCGGATAGAGGTCGAGCCACCGGTCGCCTGAAAGTGCAGCAATTTGTCGTTGTAAATGGCCTCGTTCGGCGGCGCTTCCTTGAGCATGATCTGGTCGAGGCCGATTTCCAGCTCCTCGGCAACCATCACTGCCAGACCGCTCTGTGCGCCCTGGCCCATCTCGATCTTCGGGACGGTGAAGACCACCTTTCCGTTGCGGTCGATGCTGATGAAGGCATCCAGCGAGGTGGCGTTGGACATCGGCTGGTCTTCCGGCCCTTCGCTAAGCACCTGCTCGGCGAAGCTACGGCCCGAGAAGGGCAGCGAGAAGCCAATGACCAGCCCACCGAGGGCCAAGCTGCCGATCTTCAGCAGGTTGCGTCGTGAAGGAGATTGAAGGTTCTTGTCTGGGTTGGCCATGTCGCGCCTCCTCATGCCTGGGCGACGCGCTTGATGGCGCTACGAATACGGGTGTAGGTACAGCAGCGGCAGAGGTTGCCGGCCATGCCCTGATCGATGGCCTGGTCATCGGGCTGACGGTTTTTCTCCAGCAGCGCGACGGCGGACATGATCTGACCGCACTGACAGTAACCGCACTGCACCACCTCGTCTTCCAGCCAGGCCTGTTGCACCTGTTGGCCAAGTTCGGAGTTGCCGATGCTCTCGATGGTCACCACCTTGCGACCCTTCACCTCGCCGACCGGCAACACACACGAGCGCGCCGCCTGCCCGTCGAGATGGACGGTGCAGGCGCCGCACTGGGCGATGCCGCAACCGTATTTGCTGCCTGTCAGTCCCAGCAGATCGCGCAGGACCCAGAGCAGGGGCATGTCTTCGGGAGCGTCGACCTCTAGGTCGGTGCCGTTGATGGAAAGAGTCAGCATGGAACAGAAAACCTCACGTCAGGCTGTAGATCGGCGCGCTTATGGTTGGGTGGATGCGCGCTCTAGAAGGAGACAGCAGGCGGGGTGGAAGTTGCCGAACATGTCTGAACTCATCGATCCGATGAGCGGCCTGCTAGGCGTCGCCTGTGTCGCGCAATTATGCGGGATACATAGTAAATAGGCTGCCTTTTCGCACCCAGAGCAGTCTCCGCACCATGTCCACCCTGACCGAATTGGCACAGCAGATCGCTGCGCTCTATCCATTGCAAGACAAATCCGCAGGCAAACGTTACCGCATCGTTAGCCAGCTCGCCGGCATGACAGAGCTGGAAGAGATCAGCGGCATGCCTCGCTACGTCGATACCTGCCAGCTAGAGGACACCGATATCTGGGACAGCCGGGTCGCCAGTTGATTGCTCGGCGGGTGATCAAGCCTCAACGGCCGCTGCCTTGCAGACAAATTCGCTGACATCCACCTGATCCAGTTGCTCGGGTCTGAGATGTCGCTCCCCGTACCGCTGGTGGAGTCCCGACGAGAGAAAGAGTGCAAAGAGGTCGGCGTCGATGTGGCCGCGGTCGCGTAGCCTCGCCAGGATGCGGATCGACTCGCTCAATGGCTTGGCCTTCTTGTAGGGGCGATCACAGGCGGTCAGCGCCTCGAAGATGTCAGCGATTGCCATGATCCGCGCGGGTATCGATAGCTGATCGGGGCCCAGCTGACGAGGGTAGCCGGTGCCCAGCAAGGTTTCATGATGGGTGCCGGCGTACTCCGGAACGCGCTGGAGATTTTTCGGGAACGGCAGATTTTCCAACATCACGATGGTCTGCACGATGTGCTCGTTGACCTTGAATCGCTCCTCGGCGGTCAATGTGCCGCGGCTGACGCTCAGGTTGTAGAGTTCGCCAAAGTTGAACTGATGCTCGGGCACGTTCATCTTGAAGCCGTACTTCGGGTCCAACGCCTTGGTTTCGGCGCGCGGCATCAGGTGTTCGGGCTTGTCCTCCAAGAGTTTTTCAGACGTCGGCAGCGCCTTGGCCGGGAAGCTTTCCAGGCGTGTCGCCTCTTCATGAGAAATGCCTAACCGGTCATTAAAGTGACGCGTCCAGCGTCGCTCGGCGATGTGCTGCAAACGCTCGATGCGCTCCGGCGCCATCAGTTCCCCGCCGATGTTGCACTCTGCCACGAAGGCGAACTCTTCTTGCAGGCGCGCGATATGGGCGGCGTGGCGAGCCTCGACGGTTCCTGCCGGTTCTCCGGCCGCCAGGGCTTCGAGACGCTCGATCATGGCGTCGCGTAGCAGCACCTCGAAGCGCATGCGAATCTCGTGGATGCGGTTGTAGACCGTTTCCAGCTTGGTCGCCTTGTCGACGATGTGCTCCGGCGTGGTGACTTTGCCGCAGTCGTGCAGCCAGGCGCCGATGCGAAACTCCCGCCACTGATCTTCGGTTTCGAAGCGGAAGTCCGCCAGCGGCCCTTCGGACGTTGCACTGGCCTGTTCGGCCAGCATCAGCGCGAGCTCAGGTACGCGAGCGCAATGTCCACCGGTATAGGCGCTCTTGGCGTCGATTGCGCCGGCTAGAATCTCGATCATCGCGTCGATCAGTGCGGTTTGCGAGTCGATCAGGTTGTGGTTTTCCAACGCGACGGCTGACTGGGATGCCAGTGCTTCGACGAAGCGGAGGTTCTGCCTGCTGAAGCTGATGACATCCCCGCTGCCGGGTTCTGTAGCGTTCATGAATTGCAGAACGCCGAGCACCTCGCCACCGTGTGCTACCAGCGGCACGCAAAGCATCGAGACCGTGCGGTAGCCGGATTCCATATCGAATCGGCGCGTGCCGGAGAGGTCGAAGCGCGTCTCGCTGTAGACGTCGTCGATGATTACGGTTTCCTTGCGCAGCGCCACATAAGTCGACACGTGCCGCTCGTTGGGCGCGCCGCTGTCGGGGTCATGCAAGGGCAGCTCGAACGCCGGCAACTGGTCGGCCTTCGAACGAAGGGTGAAGCGCAGGCTGTCGTGATCAGTCATGAGATAAAGCGTGGCAGCATCAGCGTTACAGATGCGCTTGCCTTGCATGAGGATGTGCCGAAGCAGGCGATCCTTGTCACGCTCGGAGGAAAGCAGCATGCCGTTTTCGACCAGGCTCGCCAGTTTCTCTTGCGCCCGTTGAAGTGCATGGTTCTGCGCCTGTAGCGATCGACGCATGGCGTCGTGCTGTCTATGCAGGTCATCCAGTTCTCGAATCAACGAGCCGGAGCGCTTGCCGGTGCTGAAATCAAGGTCGCGCAGCCGCCGCATGTCCTCCGCCAGAGTACCGAAAGAACGGCGCAACGCGTTCAGGCTGATGACGAGCAGCGGTAGGCAGAGGAACATCAGCAGCAGTTCGGTCAGCAGCACGTTGCGCAGGTCGAGCCGGTCAAAACCGACCAGCATCAACACCGGTACGGTGGGTACGAGAACGAACAAGGTGACCAGCGCTGAGGCCCAGGTCTCGTAGCTGAGCTTGTATTTGCTAGAGGTCATACTGCATCCTGCGGCGATTACTTGACGGAAATGCCAAAAAAGCATCCAGCGACCGGAGCCTTGGGCCGCTTCCGCATTGAAATGAAGGCCATTGGCCAGCTATGGAGAGTACCTTGATCATGGTCAGCAAAACGGACGTGGTATCAAAATTTGCCCGGACAGTCCTCGTGCTTGGCCTTTTGACCGCCTCCGGGTGGGTCGCGGCCGATGAGGCAAGCGAGCCGATCGGCTACATCATGAAAGTGCAGGGCAAGGCAACCGTCACCAGTCGCGGACAAACTATCGATGCACGGGTCGGCCAAGCCGTTATCATCGGTACGACGTTACGCACAGGCTCCGAAGGATCAATGGGCGTTACGCTGAGCGACAACACGGTAATGTCCTTCGGGCCCAATAGCGAGTTCACACTGGATGAATATCAGTTCGAGCCGGCCCAAGAAGAGCTGAAACTGACTGCACATATCAGCAAAGGCACATTGAATTTCATATCCGGCGTGATTGCCAAGCTCAAGCCCGAGGCTGTCGAGCTGAAGACCCCGACGGGCACCATTGGCGTTCGCGGTACGCATTTCTTGGTAAAAGTCAGCGAGTGAGGCGAATGCTACAGAAACTGCTAGCGCTGTTGTGTTTGGCTTTGCTGATGACCGGATGCGCGACGGGCAACTACGTCGTGCTACTGGAAAGCCCCGATGGCACCACGGGTGCGGTGGTAATTGAGGATGCACAGGGTCAGACGCGCCTCGATCGCAAACATCAGGGTGCCGTGATTGGTTCAAGGGGCTTCGGTTCCGGGCCGTTCGAGGTGGGTGACCTGCGCATCGCGCGTGATTTTTCGGCCGCCCTGGCTGCGCAACCGACACTACCTCAGCGCTTTCAGCTGTATTTCAAGATTGGCAGCGCTGAGCTCACCGAAGAGTCGGAGCAGGCTATCGAGGAGGTGTTCAATACGATCCGCCAGCGCGGCCCTTCAGCGGTCTCGGTTATCGGCCATACCGATACGCTCAGTGGCGCACGTTGGAACGAACATCTGGGGCTGATCAGAGCCAAGGCTGTGGCCGATATGTTGCGAAAGCGTCATATCGAAGTGATCGATCTTGAAGTCTCGTCGCATGGTGAACGCAATCTGCTGATCAAGACGCCGGACGGGGTGTCGGAACCGCGCAACCGCCGGGTGGAAATCAGCGTCCGCTAAGCCCTATCACTTTTCCGTCATTACGACGAGATCACCACGTTGCCCGCTGCGCAAGCGTTCGAGTTGGTAATGCACCAGGGCGTCATCGGGTCTTTGAGCATGCAGCGCTTCGAATGCTTCGAGCGCATCGTCGTTGTCGTCCGACACAAGCTGGTACGCTGCCTCGTAGAGAGGGTCCAGCTGCGTTTCGCACGGTTCATATAGGCGCAGCGGCTGCTCCTTGCCTTTGAGTAGCACGTTGCCGACCTGGCGCATCGGCGTGTGAGGATTGGCCTCGCGAATTGCCTCCGACACGCACAGCTCGGTGCCCAGGTAACGGTTCACGCCTTCCAGTCGCGCGGCGACATTGACCGCGTCTCCGAGAGCACGGTAATCGAACAGCGTCGAACCGCCGAAGTTGCCCACCACCACGTCACCGCTGTGAACGCCAATGCGGGTCCGGCCCAGCGCGATCCCAGCCATCCGCTGGGCGGCGGCATGCCTTCGAGTGAACTGGCGTATCTCCAGTGCACAGGCGAGCGCGCGTTGTTGATGGTCGGGCTGTGTCAGCGGTGCGGAAAATAGAATTGCCATACCATCGCCCATGATGCGTTCGAGCGTCCCCTGGTGGCGAAAGGCGATCTGAATAATGCCCTCGAGATATTCGTTGAGCATGCTTACCACGCGCTCCGGCGGTTGCCCCTCCATGAGCCTGGTCGAATCCGTCAGGTCAGTGAAGATGAAACTGCAACAGCGACGCTCGCCACCCAGGCGCAACTGTTCCGGATGGCGCACAAGATGCTCGACGAGGTTTGGTGAGATGTAGCGGGAGAAGGCGTCGCGCACCCAGCGCTGTTGCTGTTCGCTGGCACGATGGCGGGCAATGCTGGCTCCCAGATAGGCGATGGCCAAGCCCAGACTTGGGCTGAGCGCATCGAACAGCAGGCCGTGTCGCGAGTAGGCCCACCAGGCGGTAAGGTTCAGCAGGAGCAGCAGCCCAGCGGACACCAGGGCTCCAGTCAGCGCACCGGTCGTAAGGGTGATCACGCAGAGCAGCAGCGCGGCGAGGAGCAGTGTCAGCGCCTCGATCGGGCTGGCCCAGTATGGGCGTTGCAGCGGCGTGCCAAACAAGGCCTGTTCGACGGCCTGCGCGTGCACCTGCACACCCGGAACCATCCCCCCTAGCGGGCTGAAACGAAGGTCCTGTAGCCCTTGCGCCGAGCTGCCGACCAGCACGATCGCACCTCGCAGTCTGGCGTCCGACCGTTCTTGGAACAACTGCCATGCCGGCAAGCTCTGCTCGCCCATATCTTCACGATAGTGCACCCAGAATTCACCGCGACGATTGGTAGGCAGAGCGGTGCGGCCTATCCCGACCCGCTCGATGTCGCCCCGTGCATCGGCACTGACACGGTAGAGGTTTTGCTTCAGGTAAACGCGTACCGCTTCGGCTGAAAGCGACGGCAGCAAATGCTCGCCCACCCTGATCATCACTGGCACACGTCTGACCACGCCGTCCCCGTCTGGCTGAAAGGTCATTGCACCTGTCCCTGCCGCAGCCGATTCCAGCTCCGGCAATGCCGTGGCGGTGCCTGCGTATACGGGAAAGGAGGGACTGCCCGCGTCGGCAGGTAAATGCACGGCGAAGCGGCTTACTGGCGTGGACAGAGTCGGTGTACGCGTTGCTGCGAAGCCGAGAACGCTGGCCTGGCGCTCCATGGCAATGGCGAACTGCTGGTCATGGTCAGGCAGCTTGTCCAGTTGTACTGCGACTTCGGCTGGGAGCCGTTCGCGCACCTGTGCCGTGGAGCTGCGGTCGGGTTCGGCGAACAGCACATCGAAAACCACAACGGCAGCACCAGCTTCATGCAGCCGCTCCAGCAGCAGCGCCATCTGGTCCCGTGGCCAGGGCCACTGACCAAGACGGGCGAGGCTGTCTTCGTCGATGTCCAGCACCAGCACTTTCGTATCTGCCGGGGCTAGCCGGGGTTGCCAACGTTGATACTGGTCGAACAGGCTATTGCGCAGCGTCTGCAACAGAGTCGGTTCGGCGAGGTAAAGCGCGCATGCTGCCAGCAGGCCGATACAAGCAAGCAGCAGGCGCGGTGCCAGACGGCCGAATAGAGTCATCAGTCGCGCTCCCTGCAACCGGCCGGCTGGTTGGCCTGTATTACTCGAGCACCAGTATGGCGTCCATTTCGACTTGAGCGGCCTTGGGCAGCGCAGCGATACCGATGGCCGCACGGGCGGGGTAAGGCTGCTGGAAGTAACGGCTCATCACTTCGTTCACTGTGGCGAAGTTACTCAGGTCGGTCAGAAAGATGTTCAGCTTGACGATATCCTTCAGCGATCCGCCAGCGGCTTCAGCGACGGCCTTGAGGTTTTCGAATACCTGCACGGTCTGCGCTTCGAAGCCCTCAACCAGCTCCATCGTCTTAGGGTCCAGCGGGATCTGTCCGGACATGTAGACGGTATTGCCGGCCTTGATCGCCTGGGAGTAGGTACCGATGGCGGCAGGTGCATTGTCACTGTGGATCACGGTCTTGCTCATGGGGTGCTCCGATAGAAGAGTGCGGCCCCAGAGGATACGGGCTGAAGCGAACGGGCAAAAGCCCCGGCAGGGTTAGGCTTTCATTCGCGTGATGCGCATGACGCCCTTGATTGCACGAAGCTTCTTGATGACACGGGCGAGGTGAACCCGGTCGTGAACGCTGACAACCAGCTGAACCACGCTGATGCGGCCGTCTCGCTCGTCCATGCCGATCTTTTCGATGTTGCCGTCGGCGGCATTGACGCTGCCAGCCAACAGGGCGATCAGGCCGCGCTGGTGCTCCAGCTCGACTCTCAATTCGACATTGAACTCGCCTGTGACGTCCTTGGACCAGGACAGCTGGATGCACTTGTCTGGGTTGTGCCGCACGTCAGCAATGTTCCGGCAGGTGTCGAGATGCACCACCATCCCTTTTCCGGCCGACAGATGACCAACGATCGGGTCGCCAGGAATCGGCGTGCAGCACTTGGCGTAGTTCAGCACCAACCCTTCGGTGCCACGGATGGCCAGCGGACCTTCTGCACTCGGCGCCTGTTCGCCTTCGCTGGCAACCAGCCGACGGGCGATAACGTAGGCCATGCGATTGCCCAGGCCGATATCCTCGAGTAGGTCTTCGATGACCTCCACGTGGTACTCGTTGAGCACCGTGCGGATACGCTCCTCGGAAATACGCTCAAGGCTGGTTTCGAAACCAGTGAGTGCCTTGTTCAGCAAGCGCTCACCGAGGTTGATCGACTCCGAGCGACGCTGCAGCTTCAGGGCGTGGCGGATATGGGTCCGCGCTTTGCCCGTGACGACGAAATTCAGCCAGGCCGGGTTTGGTCTAGCCCCCGGCGCGGTCACGATCTCGACGGTGCAGCCGCTTTCCAGCGCTTGCGATAACGGCGCCAGGCGCCGATTAACGCGGCAGGCAATACAGGTGTTGCCGACGTCGGTGTGAACTGCGTAGGCGAAGTCCACCGCTGTTGACCCTTTTGGCAGCTCCATGATGCTGCCCTTGGGCGTGAAAACATAGACCTCGTCTGGGAACAGATCGATCTTCACGCTCTCGATGAATTCCAGGGAGTTGCCGGCCCGCTCCTGCAGCTCCAGCACGCCTTTGACCCACTGGCGCGCACGCGCATGGGTGCCCTTCGGCGTTTCTTCCCCATTGGACTTGTACAGCCAGTGCGCGGCGATACCGTTGTTGGCCATCTCTTCCATCTCGCGCGTGCGGATCTGGATCTCGATGGGCACGCCATGCATGCCGAACAACGTGGTATGCAGCGATTGGTAGCCGTTCGCTTTGGGGATCGCAATGTAATCCTTGAAACGACCGGGCAGCGGTTTGTAGAGGCTATGTACTGCGCCGAGCACGCGATAGCAGGTATCGACCTTGTCGACGACTATGCGGAAGGCGTAGACGTCCATGATCTCGTTGAACGCCTTACGTTTGCCGCGCATTTTCTTGTAGATGCTGTAGAGGTGCTTCTCGCGACCCACCACCTCACCTTTAAGACCGTCACGTTCAAGGCAATGAATCAGCGACTGCTCGATCTTCTCGACGATTTCGTTGCGATTGCCCCGCGCGCGACGCACCGCGGCACGTATCCGCTCCGAGCGCATCGGATGCATGGCCTTGAAGCCCAGGTCTTCGAACTCCACGCGCATGGCGTGCATGCCCAGCCGATTGGCGATGGGGGCGTAGATTTCGAGGGTTTCCTTGGCGATGCGTCGACGTTTCTCGCCCGCCAGCACCTCGAGGGTGCGCATGTTGTGCAGACGGTCCGCGAGCTTCACCAGGATGACACGGATGTCTCGCGCCATGGCCATGGCCATTTTTTGGAAGTTCTCGGCCTGGGCTTCGGCCTTGGTCTCGAACTTCATCTGGGTGAGCTTGCTGACACCGTCCACCAGTTCGGCGACCGTTTCGCCGAACTGTGCGGTCAATGCCTCCTTGGCGATACCGGTGTCCTCGATGACGTCATGCAGCATCGCCGCCATCAGGCTCTGATGGTCCATGTGCATGTCGGCGAGGATGTTGGCTACCGCGAGGGGGTGGGTGACGTAAGCTTCACCGCTTCGCCGGCGTTGGCCGTCATGGGCCTGCTCGGCGTAGAAATAGGCGCGGCGCACCAAGTTGACCTGGTCAGCGCCGAGGTAGGTCGATAGGCGATCGGCAAGTGCATCTATGGCTGGCAAGGAATTGCTCCTTGCCGGCGGGGCGCTATTTTTGCGGTTCGACTTCGACCTGGCATTTAATCAGAGGGCCTCGTTGGGCTCTTCCTCGTACTGTACGAACAGCGGCTCGTCATCGACGATGTCGTCTTGGGCGATGACGTCGTAGTCCACCAGGCCGGAAGCGATTTCGCGCAGTGCGACAACAGTCGGCTTGTCATTTTCCCAGGCTACCTTGGGCTCTTTGCCACCGGTGGCCAGTTGGCGCGAGCGCTTGGTGGCGAGCATGACCAGCTCGAAGCGGTTATCTACGTTGTCCAGACAGTCTTCAACGGTAACGCGGGCCATGGTGTTCCTCATCAATAGCGGTAAAGCATGCCCAAATGGGCGAGCGGACGGGATAGTCTAAAAAATCACCAGCCATTAGGGAAGCGGTAAAACGCTTCCCGCTGCTGTGGCGCCTGTTCAGCGGACCAGGCGCATCGCTCAGCAGCAGCTCGTTGAGCTACGACATCAATAATCAGGCCAACAATTCTTGGAGCAAGCCGCTGAAGCGTTGCTGCTGAGGGGCCTGTAGAAGCTGATTGGCACGGAAGATCGCCTGCAGATCGATTAGCGCGTGGGCGAAGTCATCGTTGATTACCAGATAGTCATACTCGACGTAGTGGGTCATCTCGCTGACCGCTTCCCGCATACGCTTCTCGATGATGTCATCGCTGTCCTGCCCACGGTTTGTCAGGCGTTGGCGCAGCGCTTCCTGGGTGGGCGGGAGGATGAAGATCGATTTAGCCTGTGGCATCAGCCGACGAACCTGCTGCGCGCCCTGCCAGTCGATTTCCAGAATAAGGTCATAACCTTCGTCCAAGGTCTGTTCGACCCAGCGTTGCGACGTCCCGTAAAGGTTGCCGAATACCTCGGCGTGTTCCAGGAATTCGTTGTGCTTGTGTCGTTCGAAAAACTCTTCACGGCTGACGAAGTGGTAGTTCACGCCATCCGTCTCGCCTGGACGCATGGGGCGGGTTGTGTGTGAAACCGAAACCCGAACCTGCGGCTGTGCATCGAGCAGGGCCTTGACCAGGCTGGTCTTGCCGGCCCCGGAAGGCGCGGAAACGATGTAGAGCGTACCGGTGGAGGCTGCCATTTAATTCTCTTTGCAAATTGCTGACTTGGGATCTGGCGGTCCTGGCCGTTAGGTTAGGCCAGGCTCAGTGACTATTCGATGTTCTGGACCTGCTCGCGCATCTGCTCGATCAGTACCTTGAGATTGACCGCGGCTTGAGTGCTGCGCGTGTCGAATGCCTTGGAGCCAAGGGTGTTGGCCTCGCGGTTGAGTTCCTGCATGAGGAAATCCAGGCGCCGCCCGGCAGCCCCGCCGGCCTTCAAGACCCGACGCACTTCGGTGACGTGAGTGCCGAGACGATCGAGCTCTTCGGCTACGTCGCTTTTCTGCGCCAGCATCACGAGTTCTTGCTCGAGGCGCTGAGGGTCCAGTTCGACGCGCATTTCAGCGCAGCGGTCGAGCAGCTTCTGGCGCTGAGCAGCGAGCATCTGCGGGACCTGGCTGCGCAGCGTGGCGGTTTCAGTGCCTATGGCGTCGAGGCGATCGTTGATCAGGCGTGCAAGCTCTTCGCCTTCGCGCAAGCGGCTGGATTTCATCTGATCCAGTGCCTGATGGAATAACGCCAGCGCGGCGCCGTTCAGTGCCTGCGGGTCGGCCGAGTCGCCTACCAACACGCCTGGCCATGCGAGGACTTCGAGAGGGTTGAGCGGTGCGGGCTGCTTGATCAGCGCCGCCACGTTTTCAGCGGCGCTGATCAACAGGCGAGCACGGTCGTTGTCGACTTGCATCGAGCGTCCAGCGGCATCTTCAGCGAAGCGCAGCGTGCACTCGACTTTGCCTCGCGACAGCCCCTTGCGCAACGCTTCGCGAACCGCACCTTCGAGATCACGAAAGGCTTCCGGTAAGCGCAGGTGCGGTTCGAGATAGCGATGGTTGACCGAGCGGATCTCCCAGCTGAGTGTGCCGTGTTGGCCGGCCTGCTCGGCGCGGGCAAAAGCGGTCATGCTGTAAATCATGGGAACCTCCCGGTGCGGTGGCGAAAGGCGGAGGATTGTAAAGGAAAACGCGGGCAGTGACGTCAGTGCCTCATCGGCCGGGCTCGTCTGTTAAGCCTTGGGTCGCTTCGATGTCGGGTGGTTGTGCTCTAAATGGCCTGACGATGGCCCTTACGGTGGGTCAGGCCTCTATAATGGCCGTCACTTATCAAGAATCAGGATATGCCTCATGAAGCGTCCCAGTGGCCGTGCCGCCGACCAGCTGCGTTCGATCCGCATTACTCGCAACTACACCAAGCACGCAGAAGGATCGGTGCTGGTCGAGTTCGGCGACACCAAGGTGATCTGCACTGCCAGCATCGAGAATGGAGTGCCACGGTTCCTCAAAGGGCAGGGGCAAGGATGGCTGACGGCAGAATACGGCATGCTGCCGCGAGCCACCGGCGACCGTAATCAGCGCGAGGCCAGCCGGGGTAAGCAAGGCGGACGCACCCTTGAGATTCAGCGGCTCATCGGTCGGTCGCTTCGAGCTTCGCTGGATATGAGCAAGCTCGGCGAGAACACCATCTATATCGATTGCGATGTGATTCAGGCTGATGGCGGCACCCGTACTGCTTCGATCACCGGTGCGATGGTTGCTCTGGTCGACGCTTTGAAATTGTTGAAGAAGCGCGGCGGATTGAAGGGTGGTGACCCGCTCAAGCAGATGGTTGCTGCAGTGTCGGTGGGCATTTATCAAGGCGAGCCAGTACTTGATCTCGATTACCTCGAAGACTCGGCGGCCGAAACCGATCTCAACGTGGTGATGACCAGCGCTGGCGGTTTCATCGAGGTGCAGGGCACAGCAGAAGGCGCTCCATTCCAACCTGAAGAGCTGAATGCCATGTTGGCCTTGGCGCAAAGCGGTATGCAGGAGCTGTTCGCTCTGCAGCTCGCTGCACTCGCTGACTAAAACGGAGGAGAACGTCATGTCTGGTCAGGAGTTGGTTCCACAGCCCTCTGCGCAAGCGCGGCAATGGGCCATGTTCTGTCACTACTCGGCGTTTTTCTGGTTTCTGGTGCCGATGATCGGCAATGTGCTCGGGCCGCTGATCGTCTGGCAGTTGAAGAAGGACATGGATCCCTTCGTAGACGAGCAGGGCAAGGAGGCGCTGAACTTCCAGATCACATTCAGCATATTGCTGATGATCTGTGGAGTACTTGCCTGGATTCTGATCGGCTTCCCATTGATGGCGCTGATCAGTGTGGTGGCGTTGGTGTTGGTGGTGATAGCCGGCATCCGCGCCAATGAGGGCAAGCCTTATCGGTATCCCTTCTGCTGGCGGATCGTCAAATAGCGATCAGTCAATGTCGCCGCCGCAAGAACACACCCTTGCTGGGTGCGTTCTCCTCGCGACTAGCTAGAGGCTCAGCGTCCAGTCGTAATCAACGACCAGAGGTGCATGCTGGGAGAATCGCGGCTGGCGCGGCAGGCGGGCATTACGGACGAATCGGCGCATGCCGGATGTGAGGATCTGATAGTCGAAGCGCCAGCCCAGATTAAGCATCTGGGCCTGTTCGGTATCGGGCCACCAGCTATAAAGATCGCCCTCGCGGCTGACCTCACGCAGCGCATCGATGTAACCCATGTTTCCGAATATCTCGTCGAGCCAGGCACGTTCCGGCGCCAGGAAGCCAGTTGCCTGCTGACAGTCGCGCCAGTTCTTCACGTCCAGTTTCTGGTGCGCCACATACAGCGAGCCGCAATAAATGTATTCGCGACGCTTGCGGCGCTGCTTGTCGAGGTAGTGGGCGAAATCGTCCATGAACTTGAACTTCTGGTTCAAGTCTTCGTCCCCGCCCCGACCGGTTGGCAGCAGAAGCGTGGCGATGCTGACTTTATCGAAATCCGCTTGCAGGTAACGGCCGTAGCGGTCAGCAGTCTCGAACCCGAGCCCCATGATTACAGCCTTGGGCTGCAGCCTGGAATACAGCGCAACGCCGCCTTGCTCCGGAATTTCGGCGTCAACGGTATAGAGAAAATAGCCGTCGAGCTGATAGGCCGGATCGTCGAGTTCTACTACGGAGGCGCGGGTATCCTGCAGACATATGACATCGGCATTCTGCGCTTGCAACCAGCTGAGCAAACCCCGCTGCGCCGCCGCTTGAATGCCATTCACGTTGACGCTGATGATCCGCATAAATGGCCCCTAAAAACACGTGCGTGTATGATAACCCAAGCTCTTTGTAATTAGCTAAATCAGTGTTTTCCGGGAATATCCTTCATGCAGGCGTACCAGCGCGAGTTCATTCGCTTCGCCATCGAGCGCGGAGTTTTGCGCTTCGGTGAGTTCACCCTGAAGTCTGGGCGCACCAGTCCCTACTTCTTCAATGCTGGCTTGTTCAACAGCGGATCGGCCCTGGCTCAGTTGGGGCGTTTCTATGCCGCAGCGGTTGCCGACAGCGGCATCGATTTCGATGTGATCTTCGGCCCGGCCTACAAGGGCATTCCGCTGGCAGCGGCGACGGCGATTTCGCTGGCTGAGCATCACCAGCGCGACCTGCCCTGGTGCTTCAACCGCAAGGAAGCGAAGGACCACGGTGAAGGCGGCACGCTCGTCGGCGCGCCACTCACGGGACGCGTGTTGATTGTCGATGACGTGATCACTGCCGGAACCGCAATCCGCGAGGTCATGCAGATTATCAAGGCCCAGGGCGCGCAAGCTGCCGGGGTGTTGATTGCACTGAATCGACAGGAGCGCGGACAGGGCCAGCTGTCTGCTATCCAGGAAGTGGAGCAGGACTACGGCATGCCCGTTGTGAGCATCGTTTCGCTCGCGCAGGTGCTGGAATTTCTGAGCCAGGATGAACAGCTCAAGCGGCATCTGCCTGCGGTCGAGGCATATCGGAACCAGTACGGGATTTAGCGTCCCGCCCCGATTCGTGACGCCTGAGCCTCGGCGGTTGTTCGGCTCCTGACGAAGCCTTGCTCAGATCTGCTTTTTGTCAGCAACTGACCAATTGTGTCCGTTCGCTAAATGGTTGGTGCTGCTTCCGTTACGGCTCGCCGTTGGTCGGTCACTGACCTGCTAAATTTACACGTGTCCATTTCCTCGTTTGAGGTGCCTAGCCGTTCGAGTGGCAGGCGGATTCGGGTAGAAACCTAGCCAAAAGGCATAGCGGCCGAGTTGGTGTGCTTATTGCTGCGCAAATGTGATGGGGTTTGTATAAGCTGAGGCCCTTCGGGCATCAAACAAAATCAGGCATTACGCGTGGCAGTGCCGAAAGCACCGAGTACGGAAGAGGCTGGAGTATGCGAATTGGGAGGCGCGCGGTGTTGCTGCTGGGCTTACTGGCGGCGACGACAGCGCAAGCTGAGCTTTATCGATATGTCGATGACAAGGGCGTCGTGGTTCTCGACCGGCACGGGGTGCCGCCGCAGTTTATTGGGCGCGGTTATGAAGTTCTGAATGACCAGGGGCGCGTGACTCTGGTTGTACCTCCGGCGCCTACGGCTCAGGAGCGTCAACGCATACTTGAGGCCAAAGCCCGAGCTGAGACCGACGCCAAGCTGCTGCGACTGTATGCCAGCGTCGCCGATGTCGAACGCGCCAAGGCGCGCCGGTTGTCGGAGCTCGACAGTGTCATCGGAATCACCCGAGGCAATCTTCAATCGCTACGGACGCAGCAGGCGAACCTTCAGAGCCAGGCGGCCAATCATGAGCGGGCTGGGCGGAAGGTGCCCGTGGAGCTGTTGACTCAGATCGAGAATCTGGCCAAAGAGCAGGCCAGTCTGAAGCGGGACGTTGAACGCTACAGGCAGACGCGCAAACAGGCCGAGGCCAGCTATGGCCAGGAGCGCGAGCGAGTCGCCGAGCTGCTCGGCCAGTCTGAATAGCGCTCAAACGGGACTAAAAAAGCCCGGCTCTTCATTCGAAAAGCCGGGCTTTTTCATGGCCGCTTCAGTGGCTGGTTGATGTCTTGCGATTGGTAATCAGCGTGCCGACACCGATATCGGTGAAGATCTCCAGCAACACGGCATTAGGCACGCGGCCGTCGATGATGTGCGCGCTGTGCACGCCGCCTTGTACCGCCTCCAATGCGCAGCGAATCTTTGGCAGCATCCCGCCGTAGATGGTGCCGTCCGCGATCAGATCGTCAACCTGGGCAGTGGTCAGTCCGGTCAGGACCTGGCCTTGCTTGTCCATGAGGCCGGCAATGTTTGTCAGCAGCATCAGCTTTTCCGATTTCAGTGCCTCGGCTACCTTGCCCGCGACCAGATCGGCATTGATGTTGTAGGACTCGCCGTCCGGGCCTACGCCGATTGGGGCGATGACCGGGATGAAATTGCCACGAACGAGCATCTCCAGCAGTTCCGTGTTGACCCCGGTGACTTCGCCAACCTGGCCAATGTCGATGATCTCCGGAGAGGTCATCTCGGGCGTCTGACGCGTGGCCTTTAGCTTCTTCGCGCGGATCAGCTTGGCATCTTTGCCGGTCAAGCCGATGGCTGCGCCACCGTGCTGGTTGATCAGGCTCACGATGCTTTTATTGACCTGACCACCAAGTACCATCTCCACCACGTCCATGGTCTGGCTATCGGTAACCCGCATGCCGTCGATGAATTGGCTTTCGATGTTCAGGCGCTTGAGCAGGTCACCGATCTGCGGGCCGCCGCCGTGCACAACCACCGGATTGATGCCTACTGCCTTCATCAGAACGATGTCGCGCGCGAACCCGGTCTTGAGCTCCTCGCTTTCCATCGCATTGCCGCCGTATTTGATGACCAGCGTTTTGCCAACGAATCGGCGGATATAAGGCAGCGCTTCGGACAGAACCTGGGCAAATTGGGTGGCGGCTTCACGGCTGAGGGTCATGCAGGGCTCCGCAAGTCAGAACGGCAGTGTGAGATCAGGCGCAACAGTATAAAGCTGGGCGCGGAAGACTTCCTGTATACGCTTGAGCTCTTCCTCGGTCTCGGCCTCGAAACGCAGCACCAGAACCGGTGTGGTGTTCGATGCCCTTACCAGGCCCCAGCCTTTCGGATAGTCCACCCGGACACCGTCGAGGGTGGTGATGTTCGCTTCTCCCCAATAGGCGTCGCGATGCAGCTTCTCGATGATGGCGAACTTGCTTTCCTCTGTGACCGTGATGTTGATCTCGGGCGTGGAGATATCGTTCGGGAAGGCGGCGAAAACCTGCTCGGCGTTGCGTTTATCCTGGCTGAGGATCTCCAGCAGGCGCACGGCGCTGTAGATGCCGTCATCAAAGCCGTACCAGCGCTCCTTGAAGAAGATGTGCCCGCTCATCTCGCCTGCTAGCAGCGCACCGGTTTCCTTCATTTTCTTTTTGATCAGAGAATGCCCGGTTTTCCACATGACCGGACGGCCACCGTAGCCACTGATCAGCGGGGTCAGACGCCGCGTGCACTTGACGTCGAAGATGATGTCGGCGCCCGGATTGCGCGACACGACATCCTTGGCGAACAGCATGAGAAGACGGTCGGGGAATACAACGGTGCCGGCATTGGTCACCACGCCGACGCGGTCACCGTCGCCGTCGAATGCCAGGCCCAGATCGGCATTCTCGGACTTGACCTTCGCGATCAGGTCCTCGAGATTTTCCAACTTGCCTGGGTCGGGGTGATGGTTGGGGAAGTTGCCGTCAACGTCGCAGAACAGCGGAATAACCTTGCAACCGAGGGCTTCGATCAACTGCGGAGCGATCACGCCAGCGACACCGTTGCCGCAATCGACCACCACTTTCATTGGTTTAGCCAGTGCGATGTCGTCACGGATGCGCTTGAAGTAGCTCTCGAGTACGTCAACCTGTTCCGCCTGGCCTACGCCCTCGCTGAGGTTGCCGGTCTCGATCCGCTCGCGCAGGGCCTGGATTTGCTCGTTGGCAATGGTGTCGCCAGCAATGACGATCTTGAACCCGTTGTAATCCGGTGGGTTGTGGCTGCCGGTCAGCATCACGCCAGATTTGCCTGCCAAGACGTTGGCCGCGTAGTAGAGCACCGGCGTTGGTACCATGCCAACGTCGCTGACACTGCACCCGCTGTCGACCAGTCCTTGAATCAGATGTTGGACCAGTTCAGGGCCGGACAGTCGACCATCGCGGCCGACCGAGACGTTCGGCTCGCCCTTGGCCAAGCTCTCGGAGCCAACTGCCCTGCCTATCCAGTACGCGGTTTCGGTGGTCAGACTGTCGCCGACTACGCCACGGATGTCGTAGGCGCGGAAGATGCTCGCTGGTAGTTGCGGGGCTTTGGGGGCGCTCATTGCGGTTTCTCGCTCCTTGGGATCGAGGCCAAGCCAGTCCTGGTCCTCGTCGAGAATATCGATATCGAGAATGTCGGTGTGCTGGAAAACGGGATCGACATAATCGGTGGATGGGGCTTGCCGGACCGCGGTCTGTTCTGCAGCCGTGGCCTTGGCCGATGCCATCCCTGCGGTGCGCAGTGGCAGGCGGACCAGACTCTTGGCCAGCGCATCAAGCGCCGGCAGGCTCAAGGTCGGTGTTTTGATGGTCTTGCCGTTGGAGAGTTCCTGAACCATCTGCCCCAGATGCATGACGTCCTCACGGAGCCTGCGTTGTTGGGCGCTGAGCACCGCCTGCAGTCCAAACAGCAGCCCGCACAAGGCCACCAGAGCTGCAGCGAGCATCATGAGTGGAGATGGACCCGAGGTGGCGAGCTCCGCAGCCGGGATAAAGCTGACCTTCCAGTTCGGATTGTTACTCGGCAGGTCTATGGCGGCCTCATTCAGGCCGCCTTCACCGCGCTCATAAAGCAATTGCGCGGGCGCGCCACTGAACTGCTGTACCAGGCTCAGTTGCCCGGCTTCGCCCGGTAGTTGCGGCAAGGTTGCCAGGAGGCGCTCCAGGCTGGTCACCAGCAGCAGCGTGCCCTGAACCGGCTCTTCTGGCTCCGGGCGTAACGCGACCGCGCTATAGAGCATCCAACGGGTGCCCACCTTAAAGGCCTCGGCTGCAGGTTCCTGTCCGTTCTCAGCGCGTTGCAGCAGATCCAATGCAGCAAAGTTCAGGGGGGCTGGCCGATTGGCATCCGTACGGGCCTGGCCGCGCAGGTTGAGGTGAACATCCACCACGCCGTCCCGGTAACCCAGTTCACGCTCGACGGCACGTATCTGCTTTGGCTGTTCGCTGCGCAACGCTTCGAGCAGTTGCGGATCACTTGCGGCCGCGCGTGCATCGTTGGCGAGTTGGCGGAGGGCCTGGTTGATTGCCGAGGCCTGGCTTTGGCCCCAGGCTTGCGCGAGCGCCCTGGTCTGTTGCTGTTGAGCGCTTTGCTGTGCAAACCATAGCAACAGGCCTGCGGCCATGAGCCCCAGCAGTCCGGGGATCAGGCCTGGTAAGAGCGCCTTCAGGCCTGGGCTGCGACGTGCGCTGGAAGTAGAGGCGTCGGCGGGGTTGATAACGCCGTTGTCCCTGGCGGTGCGTTTGAAGAGTTTCATGGAGCTCCTCGGTTCGTCCTGAAGAGGCGAGAGTTTCAGTGGCTGCCGGAATGGCCGAAGCCGCCTGCACCGCGTTCGCTGTTGTCGAACTCACTGACGAGTTCGAACTGCGCCTGTATCACAGGCACCAGCATCAGCTGGGCGATGCGCTCACCGACGGCAATGGTGAAACTGGCCTGGCCGCGGTTCCAGCACGACACCATCAACTCGCCCTGGTAGTCGGAATCGATCAGGCCGACCAGGTTGCCCAGCACGATGCCGTGCTTGTGACCCAGGCCGGAGCGCGGCAGGACCAGTGCCGCCAGGTTTGGGTCAGCGATATGGATGGAAAGACCGGTCGGGATCAGCAGCGTCTGCCCGGGTTCCAGCGTTGCATCGGCTTGCAGCATGGCTCGCAGGTCAAGTCCGGCGGAGCCGCTGGTGGCGTACTCGGGAAGGGGGAAATCCTGGCCGAGACGAGGGTCGAGAATTTTCGCTTGAAGTTTGTGCATGGTCAGGCCTGATGGTAACGGTCGGCGATAAAGGCGATCAGCTGTCGAGCGATGTGCCCCTTGCTGGCCTGGCTGAAGCGGGTTTCGTCCTGCTGACGGTCGATCACCGTGACGGCATTTTCTTCGCTGTTGAAGCCGATGCTGGGGTTGGCGACGTCGTTGGCCACGATCAGGTCGAGATTCTTGTCACGCAGCTTTCGCGTGGCGTAGTCGAGCAGGTTTTCCGTCTCGGCTGCGAAACCGACGCTGAACGGCCGGTCTGGCCGCCCGGCCAGCGTGGCGAGAATGTCAGGATTACGGACCATCTGCAGCAGCAGGCCATCGCCCTTGGTAGGGTCCTTCTTCAATTTGTGAGGCGCGACCACTTCAGGACGGTAATCGGCGACCGCTGCGGCGGCAATGAACAGGTCGCAAGGCATCGCCGCTTCGCACGCGGCGAGCATGTCACGGGCGCTGACCACATCGATGCGCTGAACACGGTCGGGCGTGGGCAGAAATACAGGCCCGGCCACCAGCGTCACGCGTGCTCCGGCTTCGGCGGCGGCCTCAGCGAGGGCAAAACCCATTTTTCCAGAGCTGTGATTGGTTATGTAGCGCACCGGGTCGATGTTTTCCTGGGTAGGACCGGCCGTGATCAATAGATGGGTTCCGGTCAGCAGGTTGCGTTCGAAGCAGTCGGCAGCGGCCTGGGCCAAGTCGTCTGCCTCGAGCATCCGTCCAAGGCCGACATCGCCGCAGGCCTGGCTACCAGATGCCGGGCCGAACATGCGTATGCCCCGCTGCTGTAGCAGCGCACGGTTGGCTTGGGTGGCAGGATCAGCCCACATGGCCTGATTCATGGCCGGAGCCAGGGCAACCGGTGCGTTGGTCGCAAGCACGAGAGTGGTCAGCAGGTCGTTGGCCACGCCCTGAGCCAGTCGTGCCATCAAGTCGGCGGTTGCTGGCGCGACCAGGACCAGGTCGGCCCAGCGCGCCAGTTCGATATGGCCCATCGCAGCTTCGGCGGCGGGGTCGAGCAGGTCCAGATGGACGGGATGGCCGGACAGGGCCTGAAGGGTTAGCGGCGTGATGAATTCGCGACCGCCGCTGGTCATCACAACGCGCACTTCAGCGCCCTGGTCCCGGAGCCGGCGCACCAGCTCCGCGCTCTTGTAAGCGGCTATTCCGCCGCCTACGCCCAGGACGATGCGTTTACGATAAAGCCGCTGCATAGGCCTGCCTTCTACGGGTGAGAACTGGTTCCGGCTAGGGCCGGTTGCCGTGGATAAAAGGCCGCTAAGATAGCACAGCGCCCTCATGGGACGAGGGCGGCGCTCGACATGGAGGTGACATGAGCATTCGTGACTGGCCGGCGGCGGAACGGCCGCGGGAGAAGCTGTTGGAGCAGGGCGCAGCAGCCCTGTCCGATGCGGAGCTGTTGGCCATTTTTCTGCGCACCGGGGTGGCCGGAAAAAGCGCGGTTGATCTGGCGCGCTATCTGCTGAATGAATTCGGCAGTCTGCGGGCATTGCTGGAAAGTGATCTTGCCAAGTTCAGTGAACACCTGGGCTTGGGACCGGCCAAGTTCGCTCAGCTACAGGCCGTGCTGGAAATGGCGCGACGACATCTGGCCGAACGCATCCGCCGTGATTCGGCACTGGAAAGCCCACAAGCGGTGCGTGACTACCTCAAGGCACGCCTGCGGCATGAGCCGCACGAGCTGTTTGCCTGCCTGTTTCTCGATTCCAAGCATCGGGTGCTGGCCTTCGAGGTGCTGTTTCACGGCACCATTGACGGCGCCAGCGTTTACCCTCGCCAAGTGGTCAAGCGCGCCCTGGCGCACAACGCCGCAGCGGCCATTCTGACCCACAACCATCCATCCGGCGTCGCCGAGCCAAGCCAGGCCGACCGGCAGTTGACCCGCAGGCTCAGCGATGCGCTGGCGCTCATCGATGTGCGTGTACTCGATCATTTCATTGTGGGTGATGGCGAGCCGTTGTCGATGGCCGAACACGGCTGGTTGTAAGCCATCTCATGCCAGCAACGGTATCAGCAGCAGTGGGATCAGCACACTCAGGACGAAGCGGCCATTCCAGCCGACGGCGATACGCCAGGGGGACAGCTGGGCGTGACGCGCGAGCAACACCGCCGAGGGGCCGTAAGGCGAGAGCAGCATCGCCAGCGAGAATCCGAACAGCAGCGCCACGGCCGGCTGCGTCACCACCAGCCCCTGGCTCGCCAGTTGTGCCAGCAAAGCGGCGCAGAGGTTCATCGAAATCAGCGGTGCGACGCCGAGCAGCGCTAGCGCCATGACCGCCAAGGCGCCGATAGCACCCAGGCCGAACAGTGCCATCGGGGTGCTCCCGAGCTGATCCGCCAGGTCATGGACTGGCAACAGTGCCGCAACCAATCCGGCGAGCAATGCCGAACAGGCAAAGATAAACGTCTCGTTGCGCATACCGATCAGCGTTTCGCTGACCTCGCTGATGACCTGGCGCGGCGCGGTCCGCTGCCACAGCAGGACCAGGATCACGGCTGTCGGCACCGTCAGCATCGCGGCCTGGGTGGCTGACAACCAGGTCAGCGCAGCCAGAAGAGCGATCAACGCAATGCCGATCAAGCTGCCTAACAACAAGCCGCTCAAGCGGCCACCGGTTTGCTGGGTTTCTGCTTCGGCGTTGACCACGGAAGAGTCCGCCAGCTGCTGCAATCGACGATTTTCGATCGGCCAGCCGAATATCAGAAGGATGAACCCCCCTAGCAGGCCGAAGGGTAGCAATGTGCTCCAGCTGAGTCCGAGCTCGCGGGTCAGGATCGCCACCGCGACGCTGGTCGGCGCCAGCAGAGGCACCAGGGCGAACCCTCGCAAGGCGGTGACCATCACACCGCGGCGACCTTCGCGGCGCTGACCGTCACTGTAGGAGCGACTTTCAAGATGGTTTTCCAGGGAGCCGCAGATCAGGTTGAGCATGCCGAAACTCAGAACCGAGCTGATCGCAAATGTGCTCAGCAGATAGCCTGGGTAGAGCCATTGGCGGGGACCAGCCAGTAGCAGACGATGCAGCTCGCTGAGTTGGTGCAGCCGCTTGACCAGGCAGTGCATCAGCCCCAGCGCTCCGATGAACGCCGCGTAATAGGCAGCCGATGACAACAGGCGTGCGCCTTGCTGCCAGTCCGCCTCGCCAGACAGCAACCAGTACCCGAGTAGAGCGATAGTGACGATTCCGAGTCGCCGCGGGTAGGGCATCAGCGAGCGCCAATGCCAAACGAAAAACAGCCCCAAAAAGACGCCGCTGATAACGCTAAGCGGCTGTATTCGGGTGATCAGAGCCAACAGCTCGAACAATAGAGCCAGTGGCAATAGCGCGGTCATCTAAGCTGGGAGCTCCCGCCGCAGAGCGCCGCGCTTGAACACGCCCTCCCCGAACGCGATCAGTCGATCCTGATCGTCCAGCAAGTCACAGCTGGCCATGAATACCTTGTGCCCGGACGAGCGGCATCTGGCCTGCGCTCGGACGCGGCTGCCGGCTGAAGCCGCTGCGCTGAAATTGATACTCATCGAAAGCGTCAGCGCCACTCGACGGTCGGCCGGGTCGGTTTCCCAGGTGCCGCACAGCCCCATGGCAACATCCATCAAGGTCGCCATGACACCGCCATGCATGTTGCTGGCATTGTTCAGGTGACGTGGCAGAAGGTCCAAAGTGAGCGTCGCGTGTGCTGGACCATAGGCCGTCAGTTCACAGCCAATGTCCTGAAAAAAGCCGGTAACCGAGGCGTGGACTTGCTTGAGTTGGTCGAGTGAGTAATCGGAAGCGGGCATGGTGTCTGATCGGGGGTGGCTTGCTAACGAGACTGGCAGTCTTTAGGCTCGTGGTCAATTAGATGGAATGAAGTTTCGCAGTGCGAAATGATGTATAGCTGAAGGTCACTGAATCGCAACGCCATCCAGTCAAGGAGGTTCCCATGTTTTCCCGTATCGGCATCATCGGCGCCGGCGCCATGGGGCGCGGTATCGCACAGCTCTTCGCCAGCGCTGGTCAGCAGGTCTGGTTATATGACAGTCGCCCTGAAACCATCGACCAAGCCCTGCAGTTCAATCGCGAGCTGCTCCAGCGCAGTGTAGCCAAGGGCCGTATGAGTGCCGATGAGCTATCGGCGGTTATGGACCGCATGCAGCCTGCGCATCGGCTCTCCGAACTGGCCGGCTGCGATCTGCTGATCGAAGCCATTGTCGAAAACCTGGAAGCCAAGCAGAACCTGTTTGTCGAACTGGAAGGGCTGATCGCCGGTGATGCCGTCCTCGCCACCAACACTTCGTCATTGTCAGTGACTCGCATTGCGAGTGCCTGCGAGCGGCCCGAACGGGTGGCTGGCTATCACTTCTTCAACCCGGTCACTCTGATGAAGCTGGTCGAGGTGGTGCGCGGCGAGCGTACCGATCCTTCGGTCATCGAGCGGTTGGTACAACTGGCCGAGCATGCCGGACACTTTCCTGCGATCACGCCGGATACCCCCGGCTTTCTGGTCAACCATGCCGGCCGCGCCTATGGCACCGAGGCGCAGCGCATCCTCAGTGAAGGCATTGCCACACCGGAGCAGGTCGACCGTATTCTGCGTGACGGCCCTGGATTCCGGATGGGCCCGTTCGAGCTGTTCGATCTGACCGGGCTGGACATTTCCCATGCGGTGATGGAATCGGTGCATGACCAGTTCTATTACGACTCGCGCTACACGCCGTCCTACCTTGCCGCGCAGCGGGTAGCGGCCGGGTTGCTCGGACGCAAGACCGGCCAGGGCTTCTACCGCTACGAAGAGGGCCAGCAGATCCGCTCGCCCGAGCCCCGCTTCGAACCGGTAACCATCGATCGACCTTTCTGGCTCGACAGTATCGAGCCCGAGCTGCGCAGCCGCATCGGTTCGGTCCTGCAACAGGCCGGTGCGGTCCTCGAAGACGGTGCCGAGCCTTCGGGCCAGGCGATCTGTGTGATTACCCCGCTGGGTGAGGATGCGAGTAGCTGCATCGAGCGGCTGGCGCTGCCTGCGGTTCGCACCATTGCGCTGGACCTGTTCAGCGACCTGGAAAAGCGGCGTGTACTGATGCGTCAGCCCGCGCTGGACCCGGCACTGGAAGCGCAGGCTCGCCAGGCGATTGGGGCCGACGGCGTGCCGGTCGAGGTGATCAACGACTCACCCGGTTTCGTCAGTCAGCGCATCGTGGCCAGTATCGTCAACCTGGGATGTGAGATCGCTCAGAAGGGCATCGCTTCACCGGAGACGCTCGATCGTGCCGTGACGGTTGCCCTTGGCTATCCCAAGGGGCCGCTGGGGTTTGCCGCGCACTACAATCCGGCACGAATCCTGACGATTCTGGAAGGCATGCAGCGCTGCTATGGCCATGAACCGCGCTATCGCCCTAGTCCTTGGCTGCGCCGCCGGGTACAGCTCGGATTACCGCTGACGGCGCCGGATCAGGCTCGCTGACGGCGGCGTGTCGTGCCGCAGGAATGTTAGCCGCGACGGCTGTTTAAGGTTGATAGGACGCGGCCGTTAAACTGGTAAATCGGCCATGCCGGGCGCAGTAAGAGAGCATGCGGCTTCGCTTTCTGTTCGCTCGGCAAGGCCATATGCCACCAATGAACGATGTTCTTTAGCGGCAGAGGTGGTACAACGCCTATTACCGGATCAAAACAAGAGGCCACCCATGCGCCCTGCCTTCCGCCTTTACCCTTACGCTTGCCTGCTTCACGCAGCCGCACTGCTGGGGCTTCTGCTGTTTCATCGCTGGATGAACCTGCCGTTCTATGTCACCGCGCTTTCCGTTCTGCTGTTGGCCCTCTGGCCCTGGCTGGGCCCGTGGCGCAAGCAGGCGCCTGTCTCCGTCGGAGAAGAGTCCGGCGAGCTGAGCTCCGCCGCGCTAAGCAAGAGCCTCTCCCGTCATACCTGCCATAACGCCTTGTCGGCTGCGCAAGTATCGTTCAGTGCTGAGCGGTTGGCGGTGCGGTTGCAGTCCCAGTTGGCTGCGGTCAGCGAAATCGCCAATAACGCCGAGGCAATGACGGCGACCGAGCAGGACAGCGCTACCCGTGCGCACCAGACGCTGGAAGCGGCGCAAGCCGTGCGACGCAGCAGTGATACGGGGCGTGTCGATCTCCAGCACGCGATCGAGCGCATGCAGCAGCTCAGCGCTCAGACCGAGGCCAGCCGCGAATTACTCGATGGGCTCTCGGCTCGCACTGAGGAAATTCGCCAAATCACCGATGTGATTCAGTCCATCGCCAGCCAAACCAATCTGCTCGCGCTCAACGCTGCGATCGAGGCGGCACGCGCCGGTGAGGCAGGGCGCGGCTTCGCAGTGGTGGCTGATGAGGTACGCAATCTGGCAGGGCGCACCAGCAGCGCCACCGATGAGGTGGGGCGGATGGTCAGCGATATCCGTGAGCAAAGTGGTGCCGTGGTCAGCCATATTCAGAAGCAGGCCAGCGAACTGGATGAAGCCGCCGCTCAGATCGCTGGAACCGGAGCCCAGCTCAGTGGAATCGCCGAACTGGCTGGCACCGTCGAAACCCAGGTAGCAGAAATCGCGGCCGGCACCGCGAGTAACCATGAGCGCCTCGCGCAGCTGTTTGTGGCGGTTGAGCAGTTGCGCGGCGATGCCTTGGAGAGCGAGACCCAGACCCGTCAGTTGGAGCAGGCTGCTGAGAAACTTGTTGACCAGGCGGAAACCGTAAGTGAGCAGCTCGCCGAGGTTCAGCTCGATGCATACCATCAGGATGTCTACGATCTCGCCCGTGAAGGCGCGGCGGCGATCGGGGCACGTTTCGAGGCGGACTTGCAAGCCGGGCGTTTGAGTCTCGACGATCTGTTTGATCGCAATTACCGCGCTCAGCCGGGGACGAACCCGACGCGTTACAGCACGCGTTTCGATCGCTATGCCGATGATGTGCTGCCTGCTATCCAGGAGCCCTTGCTCGAGCGCAACGGCGCGCTGATCTATGCCATCGCTACAACGCCCGACGGCTACGTGCCGACACACAACCGTGCATTCAGTCAGCCTCCGGTGGGTGATCCCGAGATCGACAAGGTCAAAAGCCGCAGCAAGCGCCTTTTCAATGACAGCACCGGTGCTCGCTGTGGCAGTCACGAGCGCAAGGTACTGCTGCAGACTTACAGCCGTGATACCGGTGAGTTAATGCATGATCTGTCTGTACCCATCATGGTCAATGGGCGTCACTGGGGCGGCGTGCGATTGGGTTATCGCCCGGAGCCATAGCCAGGCTGCTTGGCACAAGCGCCATGATTTTTGGCGCTTGATCACCCATCGATGCCGCGCAGCGTTTCACCAAGCTGACTAAGCTTATCAACTAAGCTAACCGGAGTTCGCTCATGAAAACGCTCACCGACCATCTTGCCCAGTACGCGGCCTATCACCGAGACCCGCGTAACCTGCTCAGCCATTTCATCGGTATTCCCATGATCGTGCTCGCCGTCGCGGTGCTGCTATCGCGACCAGGCATGCAGGCATTCGGAGTCTGGCTGAGCCCGGCTGCGCTGGTCGCCTCTCTCGCTACACTGTTCTACCTTCGGCTGGACCTGCGCTTTGGCGTGCTCATGGGTGTAGTGCTGCTGCTCTGCGTCTGGGTCGGAGCCGCGCTTGCCCAGCAATCGACGATGATATGGTTGAGTGCTGGGAGCGGTTTGTTCCTGGTCGGCTGGATCATCCAGTTTGTTGGCCATTACTTCGAAGGGCGCAAGCCAGCCTTCGTCGATGATCTGACCGGGCTGATCATCGGGCCGCTGTTTGTCGCCGCTGAGCTGGGCTTCATCTTTGGGCTGCGCGAGCCCCTGCGCCACGCTATCGAGGCACAGGTTGGCCCGGTTCGGTTGCGGCAGCAGACGGCCGATGCCTGACAGTCATGGTGTCAATCGGGGACGAGCGCCATCCATTGGTCGCTGAGGCTGCGGGCGTGGCGATCCACCATTATCGGGGCGAATGCTCGTCCCGACGCGGTATTGAAGCTGTTGTTGCCGCTGTTCATGTCTTCGAGCGCCACTTTTAGAAATTCCCAGCGTGTCTTCAGTTTCGCTATGGCGGAGTTCGATTTACCGTCCAGCGCAGCCAGTTGCTCGTCAATTGAAGGGACGAGGCGACGCTCGTCCTGGCCGAGGTAAGTGTCCGGTTGTTCTCGCGCGGTTTCGAATGAACCAACATAGGCGCGGCTCAGATACTGCACGGTAAGGTATTCGACCTTGGCTGGAAGCTCGGCGCGGACGTCAGCGCCTTGCTGGCTGCGCACCGCCGTAAGGAAGTCGCGCAGCGCCTTGCTCATCTGCAGCGGCCAGCCCCAGGGCATGTCGTCTTCTTCACGACCGAAGCTGGCGCCCTCGCGCAGCGTGGTCTGCAAGGCCTGGTGAAATTGGTGCAGGTCGTTGCGGGCGCTGGGGAAGCTGTTGACCGTCTCGGCGAGCGCTTTCAGGTCGCTCTCCATTCGGGCCAGGTGCGCTTTTTGGAAGCCTTCGCCTCGATAGAGCAGAAGGCTGCTGGTGGCGCGGTTGGCATGGATCTGCATGCTTTCCAGCGCGGTGAAGGTTTGTGACTGGGCAGAGTTGAACAGTGCCGGGAACCAGCACGTCAGCAAAACCACCATCCATAGCCATTTGCGATGATTCATGTCGCGCTCCCTTTTTATTTTTATAGAAGCAAGTGCCTGGCTGTTGGACCAGCACGGCATAGGCTCGGTAGCCTAGACAAGGGGTGGCGCTCTGGTATCACGCAAAAGAACTATTTTTGTCTTGACGACCGTTTACACAGCAAGATTGGCTGAAGTGACACGAAACTACCGGCTTGCGCTGGAGTCCTTCAAAGCATTCGCTCCAGCCCGATGACCCGGCTGAACCAGGCGTTGAACCGTCGCCAGGCACCGCCCGGTTCGTCGAGCAATACCTTGTGCCGGCCGTCATCCTCAGCAATCCAGACCAGCTGCGGATCGTCGTTGCGCTCGATAAGCCGTACTTCGTAGCTGACGGCGGGCGATGTGCCTTCCTGCGTTAACTCGTGCACTTCGCTCGCCAAATCCGGACTGTCGACCAGGATGCCCACCTCGGTATTCCACAGTACGGAGCGGGGGTCGAAATTCAGCGAGCCGAGAAAGGCCCGCTCCCGGTCGAAGACCGCTGCTTTGCTGTGCAGGCTGGATTCGGAATCGCCACTGATGCTGAAGCGGATTTCCTGATCCGGTTGCCGACGCAGTTCGAACAGTCTCACTCCAGCTTTTAGCAATTCGGCACGGTATGGCGCATAACCGCCATGGACGGCAGGCACGTCGGTGGCTTCAAGGGAGTTGGTCAGGATCCGCACCGCAACGCCATTTCTGGCGTGTGCGGCAAGGTATTCAGCGCCTTGCTCGGTTGGCACGAAGTAAGCTGATATCAGTGTCAGGGAGCGTCGAACGCCATCCATGCTTGGTTGCAGCTGGGTGGTCAGGAGCAGGGTTTCATCGGGGATGCCGGGTGCTTCGATCTTGTCGGGGTGGTCCCAGAGCGCTTCGCCTGGTGCCCAGATCAGATCGGTCAGCCAGTCGTCCGTCGGCGGGCCCTGCAGGTCACCCATCAGATGCAGATAGCGCCGCTCGTCCTTCTGTCGTTCAGCCTGCAGATAGCCGGTGATGGCGTCACGTGCCTGCTCAAGCTCTTCTTTGCTGGGCGGATGGCGCAAGAACTGCTGGATCGGCACGCTCAGTCGATGGTTCCAGTACTGATCGAAACTCACCGCCAGCTGTTCGGCAACCGGCCCGGCTGCGAGCAGATCAATGTCGGTGAAATTGAATCCCTGATCGACATCGAAGTACTCGTCGCCCAGATTGCGCCCGCCAACGATGGCCAGACTGCTATCCGCAAGCATGAGCTTGTTGTGCATCCGCCTGTGCTGCTGGGAGAGGTTCAAGAAGCGGCCAAGTGAGCGAGTGAAGACGTTGCTTCGGCCTAGGTGCAACGGGTTGAAGACGCGGATCGATATGTTCGGGTGGGCCGCGAGCGTGGCGATTTGGTAGTCGCTGCCATCACTGGTGGTGTCGTCCAGCAACAGGCGAACCCTGACGCCGCGGTCGGCCGCGCGCAGCACTTCCTCTACCAACGCCCGCGTGCTTAAACCGTCGTGAACGATGTAGTACTGCACGTCCAGGCTCGTCCGAGCTTGGCGGATCAGTCTCATGCGCGCCGAGAAGGCGTCCGCGCTGTCGGCGAGCAGGCGAAAACCCGAGGTGCCTGCCGGCTCCCCGGTGGCCAGCGTCTCGATTCGTTGGGCCAGCGCCGAGTCGTGGTTCGGCAGCGCATAGGACGTCGGGGCGGGGGTGGTCTGGCCGGCGCAGCCTGCCAGGAACAGCACTGCGACCAGTAGCAGGTGCATGCGCAAGGTCACTCCTGTCGATTGTTATCTTCCTCGACAGCTTGGACGCCAGCGCAACGGCGGAATTCAGAACTCGTCCTTGATCCGATGCCAGAGCATGCCCAGCGCCAGTAGCGGTGAGCGCAGCCGCTGGCCGCCTGGAAAGGTTGGGTGAGGCACGCGAGCGAACAGATCGAAACGCCCCTCGACCTGTCCAGCCATCGCCTCGGCCAGCAGTCGCCCCGCTAGATGCGTTGCGTTGAGGCCATGTCCAGCGTAGGCCTGCGCGTAATAGACGTTGGGCTGATCCGGCAGGCGTCCGATCTGCGGCAGACGGTTGGCGCCTATGCCGATCATGCCGCCCCACTGAAATTCGATCCGGGTGTTCTGCAACTGGGGAAATACGTCGAGCATTTTTGGCCGCATGTAGGCCTCGATGTCTTTCGGGTCGCGCCCGGAGTAGTGGCAGGCACCGCCAAACAGCAGCCGCCCGTCAGCAGACAGGCGAAAATAATCCAGCGCGACACGCTGGTCACATACCGCCATGTTCTGCGGCAGCAATTGCTGCCTGACCGCTTCGGGCAGCGGCTCGGTGGCGATGATGTAGCTGCCGGCGGGTAGCACCTTGCCGGCCAGTGATTTGTTCAGCGAACCGAGGTAGGCATTGCCGGCGAGCACGAGCTGGTTGGCGCGCACGCTGCCCTGCGCCGTGTGTACCCGTATTTGTGGGCCGTATTCGATCCGTTCGACGGCGGAGCGCTCGTACAGCCGAACCCCCAGAGACTGCGCGGCAGCCGCTTCGCCCAACACCAGATTAAGCGGATGAAGATGACCCGAGCCCATGTCTATCATGCCGCCCACGTAGCGATCGGATCCGATGACCTCGTGCATGGCTTCGCGCGGCACGCGTCGCAGTGTATGGGCATAGCCAAGGCGTTGGAGATCGGCATGGTCCGCGTCGAAGCCGTCCAGGTGCCGTTGCTTTGTCGCCAGATCGCAGTAGCCCCAGGTCAGGTCGCAGTCGATGGCGTAGCGCTCGATGCGCTCACGAACGATGTCCACGGCTTCAAAACCCATACGTTTAAGGCTATCCACGCCCTCGTCGCCCAGCAGCGGTTTGAACTGCTCGACGTCGTGCCCGACCCCACGGATCAGTTGCCCGCCGTTGCGGCCAGTGGCGCCCCAGCCGATCCGATGAGCCTCCAGCAGCACCACGGACAGGCCGCGTTCGGCCAGCTCGATAGCGGTATTTATGCCGCTGAATCCACCGCCAACGATGCAGACATCGGCCTGTTGTTCGCCTTGCAAGGGCGTGAACTCAAGGGGTCGATTGGCACTGGCGGCGTAGTAGGACTGGGCGTGATCGTGCGAATTCACGACCGGGTGGCGGTTAGTCATGGTTGGGCCTTGGACGATTTGACTGAGCGAAGGGTAGACCGGACAGGTGTCGCTCGGCAAAAGCGCAGCGCGCTAGTCAATCCGGTACGGGCAGTTCCAGGGACTCCTTGACCTCTTCCATGACGATATAGCTCTTGGATTCGCGCACATGCGGCAGCTTGAGCAGGATGTCCCCGAGCAGTTTGCGATAGGAGGCCATTTCCGAGATGCGGGCCTTTATCAGGTAGTCGAAGTCGCCCGACACCAGATGACACTCCAGTACATGGGGCAGCTTCAGGACGGCGCGGCGGAACTCCTCGAAAATATCGCCGGACTTGTAGGCCAGGCTGATCTCCACGAACACCAGCAAGCCGCCTTTCAGGTGTTGCGGATTCAGCCTCGCGGTATACCCCATGATGATGCCTTCACGCTCCAGGCGCCTGACGCGCTCCGTGCAGGGTGTGGTCGACAGGCCAATACGCTCACCCAACTCGGTGAACGGCATACGCCCTTCGGTTTGCAGAAGTCGGAGTATCTGACGGTCGATCTTGTCGAGTTCGCGGCGGGTCTGATGCTTGGTACGCATAGGCGTATCGCCTCTGTAATAGCCGTTACAGGCGTGAATAAATCGTAAATATAGTCTTTTATATAGCGAAAACCACTGCCTAACGCTTTCTATACTCCGCATTAACAGTGACTCGAAAAAGCCCGGTACCACGGGTGGGAGATGGCGATGTGTGTTCTGGTGATGGGAAGCGGCGTGATCGGCACCACCAGTGCCTATTATCTGGCTCGGGCCGGCTTCGAGGTTGTCGTTGTCGACCGCCAGCCAGCCGTGGCGATGGAAACCAGCTTTGCCAACGCCGGCCAGGTGTCACCCGGCTACGCGTCGCCCTGGGCCGCCCCTGGCGTGCCACTCAAAGCGATGAAGTGGCTAATGCAACGTCATGCGCCGCTCGCCATCAAGCTCACCGGCGATATTCAGCAATACGTTTGGATGGCCCAGATGCTGCGTAACTGCACGGCGGCGCGCTATGCCGTGAACAAGGAACGCATGGTGCGGCTGTCCGAATACAGCCGCGATTGCCTCGACGAGTTGCGCGCTGAGACCGGTATCGACTACGAAGGGCGTCAATGCGGTACGACCCAGCTCTTCCGCACTCAGGCCCAACTGGATAATGCCGCCAAGGACATCGCCGTGCTGGATGCTTCCGGCGTGCCCTATGAACTGCTCGATCGGGTCGGCATCGCACGCGCCGAACCGGCGCTGGCCAAGGTGTCGGACAAGCTTAGTGGCGCGCTTCGCCTGCCCAACGATCAAACCGGCGATTGCCAGATGTTCACCACCAAGCTTGCCGATATGGCTCGCGAGCTGGGCGTCGAGTTCCGTTTCAATCAAGACATTCAGCGGCTGCAGTTCGCGGGCGATCGGCTCGAAGGCGTCTGGATCGATGGTCAGTTGGAGAAAGCCGATCGCTACGTGTTGGCGCTGGGCAGTTACAGCCCGCAGATGCTGAAACCGCTCGGCATTCGCGCGCCGGTGTATCCGCTCAAGGGGTATTCCCTGACCGTGCCCATCAGCGACCCCGCAATGGCACCGGTTTCCACCGTGCTCGACGAGACTTACAAGGTCGCCATTACCCGCTTCGATCAACGTATCCGCGTCGGCGGCATGGCGGAAATTGCCGGGCACGATCTCTCCCTCAACCCACGGCGCCGGGAAACCCTGGAGATGGTGGTTGGCGACCTCTTTCCCCAGGGCGGCGATCCGACGACGGCCGAACTATGGACCGGTCTGCGCCCAGCTACGCCCGATGGCACTCCGATCATCGGCGGTACCCGCTATCGCAACCTGTATTTGAACACCGGACACGGTACGCTTGGCTGGACCATGGCCTGTGGTTCGGGTCGCTTGCTGGCCGACATGCTGGCGAAAAAGCGCACGCAGATCAGCACCGATGGCCTGGATATTTCCCGCTACGGCAACAACAAGGAGCCACACAAGCATGCCCATACAGCGCCTGCACACTAATGCTCGCATGAGCCAGATTGTCATCCACGGTAATACGGTCAATCTGGCCGGCCAGGTGGGTGAGGACATGGGCGCAGGAATTGAACAGCAGACCCGCGAGACGCTCGACAACATCGAGCGCCTCCTGCGGCAGGCCGGCACTGATAAGCAGCACATCCTATCGGTGACTATCTACCTGAAAGACATTGATGCCGATTTCGCTGGTATGAATGCCGTCTGGGATCAATGGCTACCAGAAGGCGTCGCGCCTGCGCGTGCCACGGTAGAGGCCAAACTGTGCGAGCCGGAGATACTGGTCGAGCTGTCGGTCGTGGCGGCGCTGCCGGAATAACCTGATCGCCATCCGGGCGAGCTGTCACTTCGTCCCACTGTGTTGAAAATACTGAACGCCCTCGCCATCATAGCGCCCTCAGCAATCGCTCTTTATTGGGGGCTCCCGTATTGGACGTCGGCGTTCGACTGCAAACCATCCGCAAGCTCAAGGGTTTGTCCCAGCGTGAACTCGCCAAGCGTGCAGGCGTTACCAACAGCACGATTTCCATGATCGAGAAGAACAGCGTCAGCCCGTCCATCAGTTCGCTGAAGAAAGTGCTGAGCGGTATCCCCATGTCTCTGGTCGAGTTTTTCTCCCCCGATTTCGATCAGGACGCTGATACTCAGGTCGTCTACAAGGCTGGCGAGCTGATCGATATTTCCGACGGGGCGGTCAGCATGAAATTGGTAGGCAAGGCCCATCCAGGCCGGGCCATAGCCTTTCTCGCCGAGACCTATCCACCGGGAGCGGACACCGGCACAGACATGCTCTCGCATCAGGGCGAAGAGGCGGGGATGCTGGTCGAAGGCCGCCTGGAACTGACCGTGAATGGTCAGGTTTATGTGCTCGAGAGTGGCGATAGCTACTACTTCGAAAGCAGCAAGCCGCATCGCTTCCGCAACCCCTTTGAAGTGCCCGCCAAGCTGATCAGCGCTACGACACCAGCCAACTTCTAAGCTTATGCAGGCTGGCTTTGTTGTCATACACCCCATGCGACAAAGCGTCGCTGGAAAGGGCAGGGCCTTTCGTATTGTTTCGGCGGGCATGGCTTGCCGTTATACTGACCGCCGCTCGCGATACCGTGGCCGCGAGCGTGTCTAGCCACATGAGGGTATAAGGTGAACCTGATTAAGAAGATCCTGGTAGCACAGGCTGCCGTAGTGGCCCTATGGGCAGTGAGCGCTCAGGCTGCGACCAACGATGACATCGCCGAGCGCCTCAAGCCGGTAGGTAACGTATGTATTCAGGGTGAGGAGTGCGCAGCGGCCGGTCCGGCAGCAGCTTCCGCTGGCGGCGGTCCCCGCAGCGGCGAAGAAGTGGTCGGCAAGTTCTGTAATGCCTGTCATGGCACAGGCCTGCTGAACTCGCCAAAGATTGGTGATGCTGCTGCCTGGCAAGCACACGCCGACAAGGCGGGTGGCCTGGATGGCTTGCTCGCAAACGCCATCACCGGCATCAATGCCATGCCGCCTAAAGGCACCTGCGCCAACTGCTCGGATGACGAGCTGCTCGCCGCCATCAAGCATATGTCCGGTCTGTAACAGGCGCAGCTAGCGCCAGCCGGTCAGATAAAGCCGCCCCCGGGCGGCTTTGTCGTTTCTGGGGGAGAAAAGCCGCTTGGTGACGGGTCGAATCTTGAAACCCGTTCCCTGGACTACGGCGATGCCGGTCCAGGCCAGAAGATGAGGTGTCCATGCCCAGTTCTGCCCCGCAACCCGAGCAACTGCACTTTTCCAGCGATGGTCGTACCCCGAACAGTTCGCATCCGGTACTGGTGTACCGCCAGTTGCCGCTCGCCGATGGCGACTATGCCAGTGCGTTCGAAAATCTGTTCAACAGCCACCTGTGGCCAGCCCAGTGGCGCGCGGGTGTGTACGACTACCACCATTACCACTCTACTGCTCACGAGGTGCTAGGCGTTTCGTGTGGTTCGGCGCGGTTGATGCTCGGTGGCGAGCAGGGGCAGGAAGTCGAGGTTCGTGCTGGCGACGCGCTGGTGTTGCCGGCCGGCACGGGTCACTGCCAGCTCAGTGCTAGCGGCGATTTCGAGGTGGTGGGCGGCTATCCGGTCGAACAGCAATACGATCTGTTGCGACCGGACGAAGGTAGCCACGATGAGGCGCAAGCGCGCGCCCAGCGGGTCGGCGTACCGGTAAGCGATCCGGTGGCCGGCACGCAAGGCGCGTTGGTCGATCTCTGGCGTAAGGAATAAAGCTTCGGGAGCGGGCTGTGCCCTACTTACTCCACGAAGACCACTTGGCCGTCGCTGAGGGCGGCCACGCGAGCTAGCGATTCGACACGGAAACCGGCTTCTTCCAGCTCCTGCCGTCCGGCCTGGAATGATTTCTCGATGACGATTCCGAGCCCGGCGATACTGGCCCCTGCCTGCTGGATGATCGAGATGAGCCCCTTGGCCGCCTTGCCGTTAGCGAGGAAATCGTCGATGACCAACACCCTATCGCTGGGCGATAGGTGGTTGGTTGAGATCGCAATGGTGCTCTCGACCTGCTTGGTGAAGGAATACACCGAGGCCGTCAGAAGATGGTCGGTCAGCGTAAGTGACTGATGCTTGCGGGCGAAGATTACCGGCACGCCTAGCTCCAGGCCTGCCATGATCGCTGGTGCTATCCCCGACGCTTCGATGGTAACGATCTTGGTGATCTTCTCGTCGCGGAACCGGCGCGCAAATTCCTGACCGATCTGCTGCATCAGCAAAGGGTCGATCTGGTGGTTCAGGAAAGCATCGACCTTGAGTACGCGGTCGGAGAGTACGATGCCTTCATTGCGGATCTTCTGTTTCAGCTGTTCCACGAACGCGCTACCTCAAGCGTGAGCGGCCGGGCTAGCCTGACGAATCGGGGTGCAGAAAACCAGTTGGGCGCTGCGCCATGGAGGCGAGCGCCCAGCTCGTTTCAATTCTGCTTCCGTCCGTCACTGCTTACCGCAGCCTGGAAAGCCGCGCATTCTCGCTCAATTCCATGTGCAGGTCCAAGTGGACCGTTCAGTCCGGTATTTCTATCGACAGGCGGCGAAAGCGCGCCGCTTCGCCGTGGTGCTGGATCACGACGTGGCCTTCGCTGGCCCTGGCAAAGCGGGGATAGCCGCTGAATTTGCTTTTGACGATGCGCGCGCGCAACGCTGGATCATCGAGACGATAATGCAACACCCGTCGCCCGCCCAACCAGTGCTCCACTTCGCCCGCTCTGACGCTCAACGCGGCTTCTATGAACCGCTCGGGCTCGATTGGCGTCTCCAATTCGGGTCGTAGCAGCCCGTACAGCGCGCCGTTGCGCGTCGTGGGTTCGCGACCATCAGGGTGCGTCTGATCATCGAGCAATTGCATCTCCGGGCCGCTGTGCCAGCTGAGTTCGGCATCTTCTTCGACGCGGCAGAACAGCCCTGAGTTGCCCCCAGCAGGCAGAGCAAACTCCAGGCGCAAGATGAAGTCTCGGTAACGCTGCCGCGAGATCAAGTCGACCCGATGTTTGCCGGCGATGGCCTGCAGTTCTTCGCCCACAACTCGCCAGCAATCAAGGGGAAAGTCTTCGCTGTGCCAACCGCGCCATTGAGACGCATCGAGTGGTTTGATCATGCGGTCATCCAAACAGTTGCTGCTTACGCCGCAGCCAACGGTAGCCATACGGACCTAGCCGTAGCTTCAGCGGCGAGCCTTCGGGCTGATCGTAGTTGCAGTCAGCGAGCACATCGACCATGTCCTGCAGGTCGTCTGCAGTGATTTCCACCGTGGTTTCCCTGTCGGCCAGGTTGACCAGCATCAGCAGGGTGGAGCCGTTGTCGTGGCCCAGCTCTTCGGCCTTTTCCAGCAGCGCGACCATGTCGGCGAGATCACCGAAGCGCGGCGCGATTTGCAGATGATCCGTGACATCGTAACCTGCATCGAGAAACGGGGATTCGTAGCAAGGCATGATCCACACCGCGGTGGCGCCCAGGCCTCGGATGTAGTCCAGACGCTTGGTGATGCCGCGTAGATCGCCGCAGCCGTCGCCGTTGCTGTCGCGGAACAGGGCGGGATCGACCTGATAGATAACTGCGTTGCGGTACCAGAGTGGGCGCATGCTCAGTTCTCCGTTGGGCGCAGGATGACGGCCTGTCCCGCGTCCAAGGTTCCGTCATAGGGCTCGCCTTCGCCGACCCCATCGCTGGCAATTTCAACGAGCCAGTTTCCGGCGTGCGGATAGGCGTGGGGTCGCTCCGCGAAGTTGGTGCAGACCAGGCGGCAGTCATCGCCGAGCTGTCTGCGGTAAACGAGCACTTCGGGATGTGAGGGCAGCTCTACGAACTCACCGTGATGCAGCGCCGGGCTGACTTTGCGAGAGGCGAGCAGCCGTTGATACAGCGCAAACATCGAGTTGGCTGCGCCGGTCTGGCGTTCTGCGGCCAGCTCGTCAGCTTCCGGAGGGAAGGGTAGCCAGGGCTCAGCGCCGCTCCAGCCATGAGGCGGCTCGGCTCTCCAGGGGATGGGCGCGCGGCAACCGTCACGGCCGCCCGGATCGACACGGGTTTCAGCGGTGATCACCGCATCCTCCAGCCCCAGCTCCTCGCCCTGATAGATAAAAGGCGTGCCACGCAGCGTCAGCAACAGCACTGCCGCGGCGCGGGCGGCCTGCTCGGAGCCTTTGTAACGGCTGCGCTGGCGCACGTTGTCATGGTTGGACAGCACCCAGGTCGGCCAGGCCCCGGCCGGTTGCAGCCAGTGCTGCACGTCGCGGATGCAGGTGCGAAACAGCACCTCGCCCACCAGCATGCGGTCACCGGGATAGCTGTCCACCAGCCGGCGCAGACCGCGCAGCACTTCATGGCTGTAGGGTTGATCGTTGAAATCCGACAACGGCTGGCCGGCCTGGCAGCGCGGGTCGTCGGCAAAGCTCAGGTCCTTGCCGGTGCAGTGGATGACATCGATGCGAAAGCCATCGACGCCGCGGTCGAGCCAGAAGCGCAGCACGTCGTGCATCGCCTCGACCACCTCGGGGTTGCGCCAGTTGAGGTCCGGCTGCTTGGCGAGAAACAGGTGCAGGTAATACTGCTGGGTGTGTTCGTCCCAGGTCCAGGCGCTGCCGGCGCCCAGCGCGGCGCGCCAGTTGTTCGGCTGATCACGCCAGATGTACCAGTCGCGCTTGGGGTTGTCCCGCGAGCTGCGCGACTCGACGAACCAGGGGTGCTCGTCGGAGGTGTGATTGGGCACGAAATCCAGCAAGACGCGGATGTCGCGGGCATGTGCTTCGGCGATCAGCCGATCGATATCGGCAAGCGAGCCGAACAGCGGGTCGATGTCGCAGTAGTCGCTGACGTCGTAGCCCGCATCGGCCATCGGCGAGCGAAAGATCGGCGACAACCACAGGGCATCGACGCCTAGCCGTTGCAGATGATCCAGGTGATGCAGCACGCCGTTGAGGTCGCCGATGCCGTCACCATTGCTGTCGGCGAAGGACCTTGGATAGATCTGATAGATGGTGGCGCCTTTCCACCAGGGTACCTGGGGTGACTCGCTCATGCTCGTGCCCTTTTTCTGGTATGCGGCAGGCCCGGCGCAACGGCCCTGTGAGGGGTACGACTGACGAGCGGTGCTCCGGTTTCCCCGATTCGTTGATCTCCGTCGGACGGTACTGAACGCGACCCGGGATACTCCGACTAACCTTCACCAGCCTCAACGACATCAGGAGACCGCCATGTTGCGTATTGCCATCAACGGTTATGGCCGTATCGGCCGAGCTGTATTGCGAGCCCTGTTCGAGCGAAATCTGGAGAACCAGATCCACATCGAAGCGATCAACGACCTCAGCGAGCGTTCGGCGATGGCGCACCTGACGCGCTTCGATACCACCTTTGGCCGCTTTCAGGGGCAGGTCGATCTTCACGATGACGTAATGCAGATTCGCGGTCAGTCGATCCGGCTGTTGCAGGAGCGCGACCCGACACAGTTGCCGTGGAAGCAGCTCGGCGTCGATGTGGTGCTTGAGTGCTCTGGCAAGTTCAAGCAACGGGACATCATCGAGCAGCACCTGCAAGCGGGCGCCCAGCGGGTCTTCGCCTCGCATCCGCTCGATGGGGCCGATCTGACCGTGGTCTATGGCGTCAACCACGAGCTGCTAGGTAGCCAGCGGGTGATCTCCAATGCGTCCTGCACCACCAACTGCCTGGCGCCGATGGCCAAGGTGCTGCATGAGGCGGTGGGAATCCGCCAAGGCCTGCTCAACACTGTGCATTCCTATACCAACGACCAGAGCTTGCTCGACAAGGCGCACAAAGATCTCTACCGCGCCCGTGCCGCAGCCGAATCGATGATTCCCTCGACCACCGGCGCAGCCAAGGCCATCGGCCTAGTGCTGCCCGAGCTGGCCGGGCGCCTGGATGGTCTGGCGGTGCGGGTGCCGACGCCAAACGTGTCGCTCGTCGACCTGACCTTCACCGCAGAACGTGCGCCAGGAAGCGTCGAAGCCGTCAATCAGATCCTGCGTGAGGGTGCGCAGAAGATGCCGCTCGGGGTAATGGAGTGCAACGACCTGCCTCTGGTTTCGCGGGATTTCTTTGGCCATCCGACGTCATGCGTAGCCGACCTCAGCCATACACGGGTACAGGGCGATCTGGTCAAGGTGCTGGCCTGGTACGACAACGAATGGGCCTTCTCCAACCGCATGCTCGATGTCCTGCTGGCCTGGGGTGATGGTGCCGCCCGTGCCGCCTGAAGGATCTGCTATGGTCAGCGGCGACAACAAGAGCGTCTGGGCGCAACGGCTGGCAGATTTCCGGGCGGCTACGGCTGCCAACCAGCCAACGCCCGGTTGCGGTGCGGCGGCTGCTGTCACGGCCGACATCGGGCTTGCATTGGTCCTCAAGGGGCTACGGATCAGCGAGGCCCACGGGTCCGATCCGACTCGTCGCGAGCTGCTACAGGCGGCGGAAGCTCTGTCGGGCAGGCCCGGTGCGTTCGCGGACGATGACGTTCAGGCCTTCGGGGATTACCTGAAGGCTGCTCGGGATGGTGGCCCCGAGCAGAAGCAGGCCGCGTCTCGTCAGGCCTGTGCCGTACCGCTGGCCTTGGCGCATTGCTGTCTGGAGGCGCTTGAGCTCGCGGTCAATGCCTGGCCCTGTTCCGCCCCGAACGTGCAAAGCGATGCTCGGGCCGGCGCCGTGCTCGTCCATGCGGGGCTTAGTGCAGCCTTGATAAATGTCGATGCGGACTTGGGGAGCCTTGCAGACGCTGCTACCCGTGATCAGGCGGCGCAGACGCGAGCGCGCTTGCAGGCTGAAGGCGACGACCTGTTGCAGCGTCTGGCCGATCAAGCGCAATCCCGTTCCTCGTACAGATAACCGCGAGCAAGCTGGCGCCTACGAACAGCCCGCGTCGGGGGGGACGCAGGGGCTGTGGGCGTCCGCTCGCCTACATATCTCGCAACAATGAATATCAGAGGGCCAGTGCGCTGTGCCGCCGCACGCCCTGACTCGACCTGTAGGAGCCAGATTGCTGGCGATCCGGGCTAGTTTTCTCGTCACGCTCCCAACCATTCCGTAGTTCGTTGCATTCTGCTGTATATAATGAGAAAAAACGTCTCGTTTTAGGTTGACGGCTGCATGGGTTGTTTCTAGTCTCAAGGCCAAGTGAGACGAACCCTCCCAAAACAACAATCGAGACTTGGGATTGCTTGCGCACTACGTTCGGGTAGGGCTGATTTTCGCGCCTTGCCCGAACACAGCGAGAACGCCCATCGGAGAACACCATGAGCCACCGCATCGTTCTGCCGCGTCTGATGGAAGTCGGCGCTGGCGCCAGCCAGCAGATCGTCTCCGTGTTGCACAATCTTGGCTGCAAGCGCCCATTGATCGTGACCGACCGGATGATGGTCGAGCTGGGTTACGTCGCGCGGATCAGCGAGATTCTGAGCAAGGCCGATATTCCCAGCGAGTGCTTCGCCGACACCCTGCCGGAGCCGACCGCGGCATCGATCAGGGCAGGCGTCGAGATGGTGCGCCAAGGCAGTTATGACGCGATCATCGCCTTGGGTGGCGGTAGCCCCATCGACTCGGCCAAGGCCATCGGCATCCTTGGCAAATTTGGCGGTGAGATGCGTGACTACCGCTTCCCACGGGATGTCAGCGAAGCCGGATTGCCGCTGATCGCCATCCCCACCACGGCCGGCACCGGCTCGGAAGCGACACGTTTCACCATCATCACTGACGAAACCAGCGACGAGAAAATGCTCTGCGCTGGACTAGGCTTCATGCCGGTAGCCGCCTTGATCGACTACGAGCTGACCCTTTCCCTGCCGCCACGGGTCACCGCCGATACCGGTATCGATGCACTGACACATGCCATCGAGGCTTACGTCAGCCGCAAGGCCAGTCTCTACAGCGACACACAGGCACTCCAGGCGATGCGCTTGCTCGCGCCAAACCTGCGGGCGGCCTACCACGAACCCGGCAACCGCCAAGCCCGCGAGGCGATGATGCTGGGTGCAACCCTGGCCGGCATCGCCTTCTCCAACGCGTCCGTGGCGCTGGTGCATGGCATGAGCCGACCCATCGGCGCTTTCTTCCATGTGCCGCACGGGCTGTCCAACGCCATGCTGCTGCCCGCGATCACAGCCTTCTCAATTCCCGCTGCGCCCGAGCGTTACGCCGACTGCGCGCGCGCCATGGGTGTTGCCTCGCAAACCGATAGTGCCGAGGCGGCAAACGACAAGCTACTGACTGAACTGCGTGCGCTCAACAAAGAGCTGGAGGTGCCCAGCCCCGAGCAGTTCGGCATCACCCGCGAGCGCTTCTTCGGGCTGCGCGAGACCATGGCAAAGCAGGCGCTGGCCTCAGGCTCGCCGGGCAACAACCCGCGCGTTCCCAGCGAAGCGGAAATCATCGACCTCTACGAAACCGTCTGGAACCAGGAGTGAGCCCATGCAGACCCTCGGCAACCTGATCAATAACGAAGCCGTCGCTGGCCGCTCCGAACGCCATGCGACTGTCTACAACCCGGCCACCGGTGAGCCGCGCCTCTATGTTTCGTTGTCCTCGGCTGACGAAACCCGCGAGGCCATTGCTGCTGCCCAGGCGGCTTTCGAGGGGTGGTCGAGAACACCGCCGCTGGTGCGCGCGCGGGTCATGTTCCGCTTCAAGGCATTGCTCGAAGAGCGTCGCGACGACGTGGCGCGGCTCATCTCGCTGGAGCACGGCAAGGTGTTTTCCGACGCGCAGGGCGAAGTGATCCGTGGGCTCGAGGTGGTGGAGTTCGCCTGTGGCATTCCTCACCTGCTCAAGGGAGAGTTCTCGCCCAATGTCGGGCGCGATATCGATTCCAACTCGTTGATGCAACCGCTAGGAGTCTGCGTTGGCATAACGCCATTCAATTTCCCCGCCATGGTGCCGCTGTGGATGCTGCCTGTGGCCATCGCCTGCGGAAATACCTTCGTTCTCAAACCCTCGGAAAAGGACCCGAGTGCGACCATGCTGCTCGGTGAGCTGCTGGCCGAAGCCGGATTGCCGGCTGGCGTGCTGAATATCGTCAACGGCGACAAGGAAGCGGTGGACGTCTTGCTGACCGACGAGCGCGTGCAGTCGGTGAGCTTCGTCGGGTCAACGCCGATTGCCGAGTACATCTACACCACGGCATCGGCCCACGGGAAACGCTGCCAGGCCTTGGGCGGGGCGAAGAATCACATGGTGATCATGCCCGACGCCGATCCGCAGCAAGTGGTCAGCTCGCTGATGGGCGCCGCCTATGGCTCTGCGGGCGAGCGCTGCATGGCGATTTCGGTGGCGGTGTGCGTCGGTGACGAGGTGGCCGATAATCTCGTCGAAATGCTCAGGGCGGAGATCGCGCAGATGCGCGTCGGACCAGGTACCGGAGTCGAGCCCGAGCCGCACATGGGCCCGCTGGTCACGCGCGAGCATCAGCGAAAGGTGTCCGGCTACATCGATCTTGGCGTTGAGGAGGGCGCGACGCTCGTTTGCGACGGCCGCGGATTGAACGTCGAGGGCTACGAGAACGGCTTCTATGTCGGCCCGACGCTGTTCGATCGGGTGACGCCTGAGATGCGCATCTACCAGGAGGAAATCTTCGGGCCGGTGCTGGCGGTCATGCGCGTCAACACCTTCGACGAGGCGCTGAAATTGGTAAACGACCATGAGTTCGGCAACGGCACCTCGATCTTCACCCGTGACGGCGACACCGCGCGGCAATATGAGGAAGAGGTGAAGGTCGGCATGGTGGGTATCAACGTGCCGATTCCGGTACCGATGGCGTTCTACTGCTTTGGCGGCTGGAAACGCTCGATCTTCGGTCCGCTGAACATGCATGGCCCGGACGGCGTGCGTTTCTTCACCCGGATGAAGACCGTAACCCGCCGCTGGCCGACCGGCATCCGTGCCGGGGCGGATTTCTCGATGCCAACGATGAAGTAAAAGCACGACTCGCGGGCTTTTCGTAGGAGCCAGCTTGCTGACGATCGGGGTAGCGTTGATCGCCAGCAAGCTGGCTCCTACTACTAGCGGGGCTAGGCGAGCAGACTTGCTGGGGCGTTAGCCCTTGGTGCGCCCGTCGTAAAGCACACTTTTTATTCCACAACAGGGCAGACGATGCGCAGTACCCCTCGTGAAAAAGGCTCATCCATCACCCGCGTGCTTGAAATCATCGAGGCCGTGGCTGGCGCCGCGGAGCCGCTGACGCCCAGCGCGCTGGCGGACAAGCTGGACATTCCCAAGCCCAGCGCTCACCGCCTCGTGCAAACCCTGGAGAAGGAAGGTTTCTTACAATTCGGCCTGAAGGGTGGCCTGTTGCCGGGCGATCGGCTGCACGCGACGGCGGTGAACATCCTGGGTAGCGGTCGGCATAAAGCGTTGCGTCAGGCCATCCTGAGTCAGCTGTCTGACGAAATCGGCGAAACCTGTGGTCTGTCTGTGCCGGATGGGCTGGACATGCTCTATTTCGACCGGGTGCAAACCAACTGGCCGCTGCAGATCAACCTGCCCATCGGTAGCCATACGCCGCTCTGGTGCACCGCCAGCGGCAAGCTGTACCTGGCCTCACTTGCGGATGACCAGCTGGAGCGCATCCTGCCGCGCCTGCCGATCCGGCAGATGGCGCGCAACACCATTACCGATCTGAGTGCGCTTCGTGATGATCTGGTGCGGATCCGCGAAGAAAATCTGGCCTCCGATTCCGAGGAATTCATCGACGGCATGGTCGCCTGCGCCGTGCCGGTGCGTGATGGCCGAGGCGAATTGAGCGCCTGCCTGTTCACCCACGCTCCGGTGATTCGTTGTTCGATGGAGTCGCTGCTCACTTTTGTGCCGCGCCTGCGTTCGGCGGCAAAGGAGCTGGAGGCGATCGTCAGCGGCTGATAGCCGACGGGGCACGCCTGACTATACGATCGTCCCTAACTGTAGGAGCCAGCTTGCTGGCGATCGGCTGCCCTCCTGCACGCCATGATCGCGAGCAAGCTCGCTCCTACAGGGGCATGCATTGTATTCGGCGATGTGCCTATCGAGGCGGGCGAAAGCACCGCCAGTAAGTAGGGTGGATGCGCTCTTTTCATTCACCATGATCCGCTCGGTGGAGCACTACTCGCTGACCCCCCCCGGTGATCGGCTCCCGGTGGATCGCCCCCCGGTGGATCGGTGAAACGTGATCCACCCTACCGGCTTGAGCCTCGCCGTCACCGTTACTTCTTCAACATCGCGCGCATCGCCGCCAGTGCATCGTTGCCGCGTGCGGCTTTGACCTCTACGGGCGCATCTTCCTGACCTTCCCACTCCAGGTCTTCCTGGGGCAGCTCGTCGAGGAAACGGCTGGGCATGCATTCGATGATTTCGCCGTATTGCTTGCGCTTGGCAGCGAAGGTCATCGCCAGGTTCTGCCGCGCCCGGGTGATACCGACGTAGGCCAGGCGGCGCTCCTCCTCGATGGTGTCGGCCTCGATGCTGGAGCGGTGCGGGAGAATTTCCTCTTCCATGCCGAGGATGAACACATAGGGGAACTCCAGCCCCTTGGATGCATGCAGTGTCATCATCTGCACGCCATCGGCGCCTTCTTCCTCTTCTTGCTGACGTTCGAGCATGTCGCGCAGCACCAGTTTGGCGATGGCTTCCTCGATGGTCATCTCGCCTTCTTCGTCCTTCTCCAGCGTGTTCTTCAACGCGTCGATTAGGAACCAGACATTGCCCATGCGAAAGTCCGCGGCCTTGTCGCTGGAGGTCTGTCCGCGCACCCAGGTCTCGTAGTCGATGTCCATGACCATGCTGCGCAGCGCCGCGATGGGGTCGTTCTGCGCGCACTGCATGCGCAGGTTGTCCATGTAGCGTTTGAAGCGTGACAGGCGGTCGGTGAAGCGGCTGTCCAAATGCTCGCCCAGTCCCATTTCTTCGCAGGCGGCGTACATCGAGATCTTGCGCGTCGTGGCGTAGTTGCCGAGCTTTTCCAATGTGGTCGAGCCGATTTCCCGGCGCGGCACGTTGATCACGCGAAGGAAGGCGTTGTCGTCGTCCGGATTGACCAGCAGGCGGAAATAGCTCATCAGGTCCTTCACTTCCTGGCGGGCGAAAAAGCTTGTGCCGCCAGACAGTCGATAGGGGATCTGGTGGTGCTGCAGCTTGAGCTCGATCAGCTTGGCCTGATAGTTACCGCGATAGAGGATGGCGAAATCACTGTAGGGTCGCCCGGTCCTCAGGTGCAGGGTGAGGATTTCCATGGCCACGCGCTCGGCCTCGGCTTCCTCGTTGCGGCAGCGGATGACGCGGATCGCGTCGCCGTGGCCCATCTCCGACCAGAGCTGCTTTTCAAAAGCGTGTGGATTGTTGGCGATCAGGACGTTCGCGCATTTCAGAATTCGGCTGGTGGAGCGATAATTCTGTTCGAGCATCACGACTTTCAGCGAGGGAAAGTCTTCCTTCAGCTGCATCAGGTTTTCCGGGCGCGCGCCACGCCAGGCGTAGATCGACTGATCGTCATCGCCTACTACGGTGAAGTGCGCGCGTTCCTGCACCAGCAGTTTCACCAGCAGGTACTGGCTGGCGTTGGTGTCCTGGTATTCGTCCACCAGCATGTAGCGAACCTTGTTGCGCCACTTCTCCAGCACCTCGGGATGGTTCTGGAAGAGCTTGACCGGTTGCATGATGAGGTCGTCGAAATCCACTGCGTTGTACGCCTTGAGCGTGCGCTGATAGTGGGTGTAAACGATGGCGGCTGTCTGTTCCTTCGGGTTGCGCGCGTTTTCCAGCGCCTCTTCGGGCGTGATCAGGTCGTTCTTCCAGTTACCGATGTAGCCCTTGATCTCGTCCACGCCGTCATCGCCGGCGTACTCTTTCTGCATGATGTCGGTCAGCAGCGCCTTGATGTCGCCTTCGTCAAAGATTGAAAAGCCGGGCTTGTAACCCAACTTGGCGTATTCCTTGCGAATGATGTTCAGACCGAGGTTGTGAAAGGTCGAGACGGTCAGGCCGCGACCTTCTCCGCCGCGAAGCAGGCTGCCGACGCGCTCTTTCATCTCCCGCGCGGCCTTGTTGGTGAAGGTCACCGCAACGATGTACTGGGCGCGGATACCGCATTGCTGGATCAGGTAAGCGATCTTGCGCGTGATCACGCTGGTTTTGCCGGAGCCTGCGCCGGCGAGCACCAGCATGGGGCCGCCGACGTAGTTCACGGCTTCCTGCTGCCGGGGATTGAGTCGGGACATCGTCGTTTGGTCTGTTGAAGCGGGGGCGAGAGTTTAGCAGGGCTGGCCCCGCTAATTGGTAACGTCGAGGCTCGGTTGCTACCGGCCGTCGCCGACAGGGCTGGGTTATCGGTCGCGATGCACTAGTCTATGCGCCGCGGCGCCCTCTCAAGGCTGCTCAGCTTGCCGTCCCGCTTCGCACATGGAGGTGTAACTGTCGTGGTGACAAGCCACCTTTAGCTCCGTTCGAACCGGGGAAACACCGTGACATCGTCTATACAACCCATGCGTCTGGTTCTGCTGGCCGATGCGCCCAGCTGGATCGAAAAGCTTCAGGTTGCCCTATCGACCGTACGCGGCCGCCATAGGCTGAGCGTGGCCGCAGACTGGTCGGCCGCCATCGCTCAGCTTGCCGAATCCGATCATGCCTTGTTGATTGCCACGCCGGGTTCTCGCCCCGCGTCGGCCCAGTTTCCATGGCCTACTGTTTTGTTACTGGAAGACGAGCCCGTAGAGCTGCCGGAGGGCGTCATCGACTGGCTGCCCGGGCCCCGTTTGAGCACAGACATGCTGCGTCGCTGCGTGCGTTATGCCCGCGAACGGTGCAACCTGGAGGGTGCCCTGCAACGGTTGGCCGTGCAGGACCCCTTGACCGGCATCGCCAATCGTCAGGGCTTTCAGGCGTTGCTTGCGTCGCGACTGGCCGAGCACGAAGGGCAGGGCCTGACGCTGGGGTGCCTGGACCTGGACAACTTTCGGCGGGTCAACGATGCCCTGGGGCATCAGGCCGGGGACTGCCTGATCCTGCAGGTCGTTGCGCGTCTGAAGGCACAGCTGGAGGTAGGCGACACCTTGGCCCGACTGGGTGGCGATGAGTTCGCGCTGTTGCTCGATACCGAGCGCCAGCCTGATCGTGCCGAGCGGATCGCTGACCGAATTGTCGAGGCCTTGGCCGAACCCTATTGGATCGACGGCGATACGCTGATGCTGGGCTGCAGCCTTGGGCTTGCGCATGCCAAGGCCGATACGGAGCCCGATCAGCTGCTGTGGCTGGGGCAGGTAGCGATGCGTCATGCCAAGGCGAGCCAAGGCTGTACGTGGTATTTATACAATGAGCGGGTCAACCGTAGCGCCAGCAACCTTGCTGATCTGGAGGGCGAGTTGCGCCGGGCGCTAAGGCGCGATGATCTGGAACTGCACTATCAGCCGCGCCTGTGCATCGACACCGGCCGCATCGTCGGCATGGAGGCCTTGGTGCGCTGGCCGCATGCCGAGCGGGGACTGTTGGTGCCGGATGAGTTCATCCCGATGGCCGAGGAGAGCGGGCTGATCGTGCCGCTTGGCTACTGGGTGATTGCGCGCGCGCTGCGTGATATGCAGAGTCTGCGCGAGAGCGGGGCCGGTGATTTGCATATGGCGGTCAATCTCTCGTTCCGTCAGTTTCAGGATAGCCAGCTCCTGGCCACGCTGGAGCGACTGATCGAGGAGCGCGGCGTCGATCCGCACTGGCTGGAATTCGAACTCACCGAAACCGCCGTAATGCGTCGCAGCGATCAGGTGCGAGGCACCATGAACGCGTTGGCCGCGTTAGGCGTGCGGTTTTCACTGGATGATTTCGGGACTGGCTTTTCCTCGTTCGTACACCTCAGCCGTTTACCCATAAGCCTGCTGAAAATCGACAAGAGTTTCGTGAATCAGATGGCTGCACGCCCCCAGAACGGCCGGCTTGTTCGCGCGATGATCAGCCTTGCGCATGATCTGGGCCTGGAAGTTGTCGCCGAAGGGGTGGAGGGCGCCGCGCAGCTCGGTCAGCTGCGTCGGTTTGGAGCTGACCAGGTCCAAGGCTACCTGATCAGCAAACCGCTGCCGCTTTCCGAGCTCCGGCCGTTCCTCAATCGTGGCCGCACGGCCGAAGCCAGCTGCTGAAACGATGCGCCGGGCATAGAGCCCGGCGCGTTGTTGGTTAGCGAACCATGTGCAAGAAGTGCATGTGCTTCTCGTACTGGTCGAGGATGTCGCCGATCACGCCATCACGACTCCAGCCCATTACGTCGTAGTTCTGCCCGCCCTCCTTGAGGTGCACCTCGGCTCGGAAATAGGTGGCCTCCTCCTCGTCGTTGTCGCCCTCCTCGGTTGCGACAAAGCTTGGCATCGGATAGCCGCGCGGACGGATCTGGTAGATGAAATCGGGTGCGCCTTCATGTGTGATCTGCAGCCCGGTGCGATTGTCGTCACCGCCGGTAAGCTCCACGGCGTAACCCTGTTTGCGCAATTCGCCGGCAACTTCTGCGCACGCGGGCGCTGCGATGTTACTGATGAAGCGCTCCACGTCACGACGGCGCGGATATTTGGTCAGGTTCTGCACGCGACGGCGCCATCCACCCTCAGATTGCGGCGCGGTGGGCGTGGTGCTGACCGCCTGATAGCGCAAGCCCTGTTTGGTGGCATCCACGCGCAACGCCTTGAGCAAGCCCCACATCGCGCACAGCAGCACGATGGTGAAGGGCAGGGCGCTGGCAATGGTCGCCGTCTGTAGCGCCGTAAGGCCGTCCGCGAGAAGCAGGGCAATAGCAACGGCGCCCATGGAACCGGCCCAGAAGACACGCTGCCAGACCGGCGTCTGGCCTTGGCCACCCGAGGCGAGCATGTCGACTACCAGCGCACCGGAGTCTGCCGAGGTGACGAAGAACACCACCACCATGATGATTGCGATCAGCGACAGCAGTGAGGCGAACGGGAAGTACTCAAGGAAAGCGAACAGTGCGAGTGAACTGTCGCGCTCGATGGCTTCGCCCAGGCTGGTGACGTGTTCCCAAAGGATCATGTGGATTGCGGTATCGCCGAATACAGTCATCCACAAAAGGGTGAAGGCGGTCGGGACCAGCAACACGCCGGTGACGAATTCGCGAATGGTACGGCCACGGGAAATGCGTGCGATGAACAGGCCGACAAAGGGCGACCACGCCAGCCACCACCCCCAATAGAACAGCGTCCAGCCACCGATCCAGTCGTTCGGCTCGTAAGCGTAGAGGTTGAATGTCGCGGTGACGATCTGCGAAAAGTAGTTACCGGTGTTCTGCACGAAGGTTTGCAGGATGAACACGGTAGGACCGGCGACCAGGACCAGCAGCAGTAGCAGAACAGCCAGCGTCAGGTTCAGCTCGGACAATCTCCGTACGCCCTTGTCCAGGCCGGTCACGACCGAAATGGTGGCCAACACGGTAGTGCCCGCGATCAACGCAATCTGTACCGGAACCGAGATGGGCAAGCCATACAGGTGGTTCAACCCGGTGTTGATCTGGGTGACGCCAAGCCCCAGCGAGGTGGCAACACCCAGCACGGTGCCGATGATGGCGAAGATATCCACCGCATGGCCAATCGGGCCGTGTATGCGTTCGCCAATCAGCGGGTAAAGGGCGGAGCGCAGCGTCAGCGGCAGCCCCTGGCGATAGCTGAAGTAGGCCAGGATCATCGCGACGATCGCGTAAATCGCCCACGCATGCAGGCCCCAGTGGAAGAAAGTGATCTTCATGGCCTCGCGTGCGGCAGCGACAGTCCCGCCTTCGCCAACTGGCGGCGAGAGAAAGTGCATGACCGGTTCGGCAACGCCAAAGAACATGAGGCCGATGCCCATGCCGGCTGAGAACAGCATCGAGAACCAGGTCAGGTAGCTGTAGTCCGGCTCACTGTGATCCGGCCCCAGCTTGATTTCGCCGTAACGGCTGAGCGCCAGCAGCACGACCATCAGCAGGATGACCGCGACAGCAAGTATGTAGAGCCAGCTGACATTGGCGATGATCCAGGCCTGGACATCGCTGAACACACCTTGGGCATGTTCGGGAGTGGCGACGCTATAGATCACCAAGAGCAAGACGAGAACGGCAGAGCCGTAGAAAACGGGTGGGTTGAGGGTGGGAGGTGAAGACTTGTTGGCCTCCATGCTGCGCTCCTATAGAACCTATTGGGGAGTGGCCGCCTGTGGCGAAGAACGCATAACCATAACATAAGGTTAGCTTTTTGACCGGGGCGGCACCGTGGTGTCTCCTCAAGCGTAGACCGCCAAGCGACCAAATAATCGCGGCCGATATGGCCGTGCAATCCTGGCATGACTCAACACGATCTATGATCGCTTGTTCAGCTGCTCTGGCTGCCTGGCCGGTACTGGAGCGCTTCGGCAAGGTGCGCGCGGGCGATAGCGCTAGCCTGCTGCAGATCCGCCAGCGTTCGTGCCACTTTCAGGATGCGGTGCGCCGCGCGCAGCGACAGACCGAGACGTTCACAGGCGCGCTCGAGCCATTGCTGGTCTTCTGGCGAGAGCTGGCAATGGCTGCGCAGCCCTGCAAGGTCGAGAAAGGCATTGGCGCAGCCTTGACGTCCGAGCTGTATCCTTCGCGCAACGGCCACCTGTTCGGCGGCCATCGCTGTGGTTTCGTTGCCGGCAAGCGGCGCGTTCAGTGCGGTGGCTTCGCGAGCCACCGTCAGGTGCAGGTCGATGCGATCCAGCAGCGGGCCGGACAGCTTGCCGCGGTAACGTTGGATCTGATCCGGCGAACAGCGACAACGGCCACTGAGATCGCCAAGATAGCCGCAAGGGCAGGGGTTCATCGCCGCCACCAGTTGGAACCGTGCCGGAAAGCGCACCTTGTCCCGTGCCCGCGCGATCACGATGCAGCCTGACTCCAGAGGCTCGCGTAATACCTCAAGCACCTTGCGATCGAACTCCGGCAGCTCATCGAGAAACAGCACACCTTGGTGCGCCAGCGTGATTTCGCCTGGTCTTGGCCGACTGCCCCCGCCCACCAATGCCGGTCCCGATGCACTGTGATGGGGCTGCCTGAAGGGCCGTTGCGGCCAGTGGGCCAGGGGTGACTGGCTGGCGACTGACTGTATTGCCGCGACTTCCAGCGCTTCCTGTTCATCCAGCGGCGGGAGCAGGCCGGGAAGCCGACTGGCGAGCAGGGTCTTGCCGGTGCCGGGCGGACCGGAGAACAGTAGATTATGGGCTCCAGCCGCAGCCACCAGCAGGCCTCGCTTGGCTGCAGCCTGGCCCTGCACATCGGCGAGGTCAGGATAGGGCAGAACCTGGCGCAGCAGGCCTTGGGCTTGATACGGCTCGATTGGCGTCACGCCCTTGAAGTGCGCAGCGACTTCGAGCAAGTGATCGGCTGCGTAGACCACCAGACCGGAGGCCAGGCTGGCTTCCTCGGCGTTGGCCCGAGGAACCAGCAGTGCGCGACCGGCTTGCCGCGCCGCGAGCGCTGCCGGTAGGACGCCCTGGACCGGGCGCAGCGATCCGGACAAGGCCAGCTCGCCCAGGCATTCGAGCGTATCGAGCCTATCCGCCGGGATCTGGCCGCTCGCAGCCAATATGCCCAGCGCGATGGCCATGTCGAAGCGGCCGCCGTCTTTGGGTAAGTCGGCCGGGGCGAGATTGAGGGTGATTCGTCGAGCCGGAAAGTCGAAGCCGGAGGTCAGGATCGCGCTGCGTACGCGGTCTTTGCTTTCCTTGACCGCCGTTTCGGGTAATCCGACCAGGGCCAGTGAGGGTAGGCCGTTGGCGAGGTGTGCCTCCACCGTCACGGCGGGGGCCTCCACGCCCACTTGGGCGCGGCTGTGGACGATTGCTAGGGACATCCGATCACTCCTTTGATCGTGACGCCAACCGGTCTATTCGGACCCGGGTGGCGCGAGTTTTTCTTCCAGCTCGGCGACCTTTGCTTCCAAGGCTTCCAGCCTTGCCCGCGTGCGCGCCAGAACGACCATCTGGCTATCGAATTCATCACGGCTGACGACGTCGAGCTTGCTCAACGCGCCCTGCACGATGCCTTTGAGCTGGGCTTCGATTTCACCGCGGGGTAGAGGGTTTTCACCGCTGAACAGGCGCGAGGCCTGTGAGCCGATGGCATCGAGAAAAGATTTGGGTGGGAACATGAGCATCACCTGTTTCTGAGCGGAGGGCAGTGTAGCACGCGAATTCAGGCCGTCATTTTTCGCCGCCGTGCACGTTTGCGGGCATGGCGGTGGGGCGCTGCGCACCGATGTGGTGCGTGTTTTTTGCCGTCGTGCCTGATGTGTTCTTGCAGGGCGTATCGCAGGGCGCGGTGCGCCGGGTATTGCGCAAAATTGGCATCGATTCTGCTTAGCTCGTTATGACGCATGCACCAGCACGTAGCGGTGCATAGGCGATTCGGGACGTTTCGTCGGATTGGTTGATGGTGTCGGAGGGTCGCTCGGCAAAGCCGGCGCGTTACAAGAGCCAGACACTGCGCTTAGACTTGAACCGGGTTCGTACTTCTGGGGCAAGTCCACCTAAACGGGAGAAGTTTTCATGAAACTAGTCACTGCCATCATCAAGCCGTTCAAGCTGGACGACGTTCGCGAGTCGCTGTCCGAGATCGGCGTCCAGGGCATCACGGTCACCGAGGTCAAGGGCTTCGGTCGCCAGAAGGGCCACACCGAGCTGTATCGCGGTGCTGAGTACGTGGTCGATTTTCTGCCGAAGGTGAAGATCGACGTCGCAATTGCCGACGACCAGCTCGATCGCGTGATCGAGGCCATCACCAAGGCGGCCAACACCGGCAAGATTGGCGACGGCAAGATCTTTGTCGTGAATCTGGAACAGGCCATTCGCATCCGCACTGGCGAAACCGATACCGACGCAATCTGACGGCTACGGCGCGTAGTGACCCTGTGATGCCCACCGGATCGCCACGCGCCACCGAACAGTTGCGATTGCCTGTCTAGCAGGCCTACGAACCCCCACGCCCCAGGAGTAAAACCATGACTCTGCGAAAATTCGCAGGGCTAGGAGCCCTTTTGTCTCTGATAAGCCCCGGCGTCGCCATGGCGCAGGAGGCAACGCTTGATTCCGGCGATACGGCATGGATGCTCACAGCCACCGCGCTGGTGCTGTTCATGACGATCCCCGGCCTCGCGCTGTTCTACGGCGGTATGGTCCGCTCCAAGAACATCCTCTCGGTCATGATGCAGTGCTTCGCCATCACCGGCCTGATGAGCATCCTCTGGATGGTCTACGGCTACAGCCTGTCGTTCGACACGGCGGGCATGGAAGCAGGCGTCACCAACCTCAATTCCTTCGTGGGTGGTCTGGGCCGCGCCTTCCTGAGCGGACTGACACCCGACAGCCTCACCGGCACTGTGCCTGAAAGCGTCTTCATCACCTTTCAGATGACCTTCGCCATCATCACTCCGGCGCTAATCGTCGGTGCCTTCGCCGAACGCATGAAGTTCTCGGCGATGCTGGTGTTCATGGGTGTCTGGTTCACCCTGGTCTACGCACCGATTGCTCACATGGTATGGGGCGGTGACGGTGGCCTGATGTGGGACTGGGGCGTGCTCGATTTCGCGGGCGGCACAGTCGTGCATATCAACGCCGGTATTGCTGGCCTCGTGGCGTGCATCGTCCTCGGCAAGCGCAAGGGCTTCCCGACGACGCCGATGGCACCCCACAACCTCGGTCTGACACTGGTCGGCGCTGCGATGCTCTGGATCGGCTGGTTTGGTTTCAACGCCGGTTCTTCGCTGGCAGCCAATGGCACCGCTGGCATGGCCATGTTGGTCACCCAGATCGCCACCGCTGCCGCAGCGCTGAGCTGGATGTTCGCCGAGTGGATGACCCATGGCAAACCCAGCGCACTGGGTATCGCGTCCGGTGTAGTTGCTGGTCTGGTCGCCGTGACTCCAGCAGCCGGCACGGTCGGTCCGATGGGGGCGCTGGTCATCGGTCTGGCCTCGGGCGTCATCTGTTTCTTCTGTGCCACCAGCCTGAAACGCAAGCTTGGCTACGACGACTCCCTGGACGCCTTCGGCGTACACGGTGTCGGTGGCATCGTCGGTGCGTTGCTCACTGGCGTGTTCGCAGCCCCGGCGCTGGGCGGCTTCGGTGAGGTGGAGAGCATCGCGCTGCAACTGTGGATCCAGTTCAAGGGCGTGCTGTTCACGGTCGTGTACACCGCCATCGTCACCTTCGTGATTCTCAAGGTGATCGACATGGTGATGGGTCTGCGCGTCAGCGAAGAAGAAGAAACCATCGGTCTTGATCTCAGCCTGCACAACGAGCGCGGCTACAACCTGTAAGCACACGGAGTGCGCCCGGAGCCAACCCGGGCGCCTTACCCGAACTGCGCCTTGGCGCGACGGAAAGAGGTGACAAAATGGATAGCACAGCACTGATACCCGTCCAGTACGGACTCGATACCTTCTACTTCCTCATCTGCGGTGCCCTGGTGATGTGGATGGCAGCCGGTTTCTCCATGCTCGAAGCCGGCCTGGTCCGCGCGAAGAACACCGCTGAGATTCTCACCAAGAACATCGTGCTCTATGCCGTGGCGTCGATCATGTACCTGCTGATCGGCTACTACATCATGTATTCCAGCCCGGACGGCGGCATCCTGCCGAGCCTGGGCTTCCTGATCGGTGACGAGAACGCGGTGGACGTGGTCGCGGCCGGTGGTGAAGACGCGCCTTACTACTCGACGCGTGCCGACTTCTTCTTTCAGGTGGTGTTCGCTGCAACCTGTATGTCCGTGGTCTCCGGTGCCGTCGCCGAGCGGATGAAGCTCTGGGCCTTCATTGCGTTCGCGGTGGTAATGACAGCCGTGATCTACCCGGTGCAGGGCTTCTGGAAGTGGGGCGGCGGTTTCCTCGATGCAGCCGGCTTCCTCGACTTCGCGGGCTCTGGCCTGGTGCATATGGCGGGTGCTTCCGCTGCCCTGGCGGGTGTCCTCCTGCTGGGCCCGCGTAAGGGCAAATACGGCCCTAATGGCCAGATCAACGCGATTCCCGGTGCCAACCTGCCGTTGGCGACCCTGGGCGCCTTCATTCTCTGGATGGGCTGGTTCGGCTTCAATGGCGGCTCGCAGCTCAAAATGAGCACTATCGAAGACGCCAACGCAGTGGCTCAGGTTTTCACCAACACCAACATGGCGGCCGCTGGAGGTCTGGTTGCGGCGCTGATCACGGCACGCCTGCTGTTCGGCAAGTCGGACCTGACCATGGTCCTCAACGGTGCACTGGCCGGTCTGGTCGCCATCACGGCTGAGCCACTGACGCCAAGCGCGCTGCAGTCAGTGCTCATCGGCGGCGTCGGCGGTGTTCTGGTGGTTTTCAGCATCCTCGGCCTGGACAAACTCAAGCTCGATGACCCGGTCGGTGCCATTTCCGTGCACGGTGTCGTTGGTATGTGGGGCCTGCTGGCCGTGCCGCTTACCAATGCCGATGCGTCTTTCGGCGCTCAGCTGCTGGGGCTGGTATCGATCTTCGCCTGGGTATTCATTGCCAGCCTGATCGTCTGGAGCATCATCAAAGCGGTCATGGGGCTGCGGGTCAGCGAAGAGGAAGAGTACGAGGGCGTGGACGTGGTCGAATGCGGCCTCGAAGCCTACCCCGAGTTCACCAACAAGCGGTGATCCTCCTGTTGTCGACAGGGGCGCCTCAGGGCGCCCTTTGTTTTTTCTGGCGCCGCGCTAGAATGCGCGCGTTCAGGAGCCGAAGGGGTCTATGAGAATGTGGCGACAGACACTCATCACGCTGCGCCCGAGGCCGCGAGGCTTCCATCTGATAACCGACGAGCTGCTTGCACAACTGCCGGAACTGCAACAATGCGAGGCCGGTCTGTTACACCTGTGGCTGCGTCATACCTCGGCGTCATTGACCATCAATGAGAATGCAGATGGCGCAGTCCGGCGCGATTTCGAACGGTTTTTCAACCGTCTGGTACCGCAGGGCCAAACCGGCTACGAACACGATTACGAAGGACCGGACGATCTGCCGGCCCATTTCAAGGCGAGTCTGCTGGGTTGTCAGGTGAGTTTGCCCGTCAGCGAGGGGCGCCTGGCGCTAGGAACCTGGCAAGGCGTCTATCTGGGGGAACACCGCGATCAAGGTGGCGCCAGGCAAGTACTGGCCACGTTGCACGGGATGGCAAGTTGAATTTTTTTTGGCGATGGCGAACAAAGCACATCGCTGGGCTATAACTTCCGCTTTGGCAAGGTACGAGGTTGAACATGAGTGACGAAGAATTAGAACAAGACGATCTGGACACGAACGACGAGGACGAAGGCGAGGAGCTGGCGGCTGCCGATGACGGCGAAGCGGATAACAGCGCCGACGACGAAAGCACCGACAGCGACCGTGCGACACCGACCAGTAAAAAGAAGGCCAAGGCGGTTGTGGTAGAAGAGCTGCCGAGCCTGGAAGCCAAGCAGAAGGAGCGGGACGAGCTGGCGCGCGCGATGGAAGAGTTTCTGGCACGCGGGGGACGCGTGCAGGAGGTCGAACCTAACGTTGTCGCTGATCCGCCCAAGAAGCCTGACAGCAAATACGGCAGCCGTCCTATCTAGGCCTGCAAGGTTCGGGTATTCGACGATGCGTTACTCCGATAGGAGTGACTGCAATAGAAAGCCCAACACGGTGTGTTGGGCTTTGTCGTGTCTGCAGGGGCGTCAGCCGTTAACGCCACCGAGCCAGCAGAGCAGGCAGCTCTGCCAGGCTGCGAACCTCGGCGTCGGGCCCACCTTCATGCTGCCACGCTTTGCCGTTTGGATTGAACCAGATGGCACGTACGCCGGCACGTTGCGCCCCGCTGATGTCGTCGTCTGGGTGGTCACCGATGTGGACGGCGTGCTCAGCGGCTACGCCGGCGCGGCCTAGCGCTTCCTGGAATGGCCGGGGATCCGGCTTGCCGATGCCCAGATCTTCCGCGCATAGCGTGAACCGGAAATAGTCGGCTAAGCCCAGCCGCCGTACATCTGCGTTCCCGTTGGTCAACACGCCGAGCGTGTAGTGATTGGCCAGATGTTCGAGCGTTGGGTGTACGTCAGGAAAAAGGTCGATAGCGTGTCGCGCCTCGAGAAACACTTCAAATGCTTGTTCGGCGATCTCTCGTGCTTCGCCTTCCGCGTACCCCGCGTCATTCAAGGCATGGAAAAGAATTCGCCGACGCAGCTCACTGATACGGTGCTTGAGGCCTGGTTCGGATTCGACCAGCATGCGGCGGATCGCAGCGAGCGACTCCACCGGGAATTCGCCGAGGCGGGGTGCGTGCTGTGCCAGCCAGTCGCGCAGGCAGTTTTCCGCGCTGTGAATGACCGGGCCGACGTCCCACAGGGTGTCATCGAGGTCGAAGGTGATCAGTCGAATGGTCATTGGTCACTGCCTTGCTTGCGTTTGGCGCGGGGGTGCGCCTGGTCATAGACCTTGGCCAGGTGCTGGAAGTCCAGGTGGGTGTAGATCTGGGTGGTGCCGATATCGGCATGGCCAAGCAGCTCCTGCACGGAGCGCAGATCCTGGGAGGATTCCAGCATGTGGCTGGCAAAGCTGTGTCTGAGCATGTGTGGGTGCAAGTGCTGACCGAGTTCACGCACGCCTGCCTGGCGCACCCGTAACTGCACCGCGCGTGCACCCAGTCGACGCCCGTGCTGGCTGACAAATACTGCGCCATCGGCCGGGTTGCTCAGTGCGCGAAGCGGCAACCAGGCTTCAAGGGCTTCACGCGCTTTGCGGCCAACCGGCAGAACCCTTGCCTTATTGCCCTTGCCGTGAACCTGCACCAGTCCGGCAGGCAGATCGAGCTGGTCGAGATTCAGCCCGACCAGCTCGGCCAGTCGCAACCCCGATGAATAGAACAGCTCCAGCATCGCCTGATCGCGATGGCCGATAAAGTCGTCCTCAACGCCGCCATCGAGAAGCTGCATGGCTCGGTCGGTATCGAGCAGTCGCGGCAGCCGCCGTTCGCCCTTGGGTGCCGAGATGCCGGCAGCCGGATCGTGAGCGCAACGGCCTTCTTGATTGAGATAGCGATACAGTCCTCGGATCGACGACAGCAGCCGAGCGAGGCTACGGCCGGATTGGCCCTGGCGATGTTGCTCAGCGATAAGCTGGCGGACCTGCACACTTTTGAGCTGGCCCCAGTCGGCGAGCCGCTGCTTTTCGCAGAAGCTAACGACCTTGGCCAGATCTCGACGATAGCCATCGAGGGTATGCGGTGACACCTGCCGCTCGCTGCGTAGATGTTCGAAATAGGCGTCCAGGTCGGTTTGCATGAGCGGCTTCCTGAGAGTGCCGGCTAGCCAGCGGCTGGGCCTTGCACTCAGGTTCGGCCCGTCGTATCGGGCTGGCTGTGTCTCTCAGCGCACCGAGCGCAGCGGCGTGGAATAGGAAGGCAGGACGCGCGTCAGCACTTCGGCAATGTAACCGAGGAATAGAGTGCCGAGTGAGCTCTTGTAGTGCTGAGGGTCTTCGCTGCCAATAGCGAGGATGCCTTGCTGCTGGCTCAGTGAGACCACGGCGGCCGAACCGATGTAGCTACTTTCCTGTTCGCCGAAGAGATAAGCCAGTTCATGCGGTCGGAGTACACCGCAAACAGTCTTGCCGCTGCCAAGCAGCCCGCCGATTGCTTGCTGGGCCTCAGCGCAGGTGACGCTGCGGCCGACCGGTAATGGCGTTTCACTGAACAGAATCAGGCTCACGAACGGCACCTGAAACTCGTGCCGCAGGCTTTCATCTACTGCGCCGATGACCTCTTCCAGGCTGTTGGCATCCAGCAGGTCCAGCACCAGGCGACGCGTCTTGTCGAACAGGCGGTCATTGTCGCGTGCGACATCCATCAGTTGAGAAAGACGATGGCGCATTTCGATGTTGCGCTCGCGCAGCAGCTTGACCTGCCGCTCGACCAGCGAGACGGCAGTGCCAGGCTGATGCGGGATACGCAGCTCGGGAATCAGCTCGTCGTGATCGACAAAGAACTCCGGATGGGCCCGCAAATAGGCTGCGACGGCTTCCGCGTCCGGCAGCTGTGGCTTGTCCTGGTTTTGCTCGGTCATAGGCGAACCTGTCCTTCGAATACGCGAACGGCGGGGCCGGTCATCATAACGGGCTGACCCGCACCTGCCCATTCAATGGACAAGCGGCCACCGTGGAGCTCGAGCTGCACGGGCGAATCCATCCAGCCTTGGCTGATGGCGGCGACGGCTGCGGCGCAGGCGCCGGTGCCGCAGGCCTGGGTTTCGCCGGCGCCGCGCTCCCAGACACGCAGCTTGGCGTGTTGGCGGTCGACGACCTGCAGGAAACCGGCGTTGACCCGCTGAGGAAAGCGCGGGTGATGCTCGATCTTTGGTCCTAGCCCATGCACTGGGGCGCTCTCGATGTCGTCAACGCGTAACACCGCATGGGGATTGCCCATGGATATGGCGGCGATCTGCAGCTGTTGATCATCGACCTGTAGCGAATAACTCAGCGCTTCGCGCTCGGCCTGGAACGGAATCTCCGCCGGGGTCAGGCGAGGTGAGCCCATGTCGACGCTGATCTGCCCGTCGGGTCGCACGATCAGCTCGATTATCCCGCCTTTTGTCTCAACGCGGATCTGGCGCTTCATGGTCAGGCGCTTGTCCAGCACGAAGCGGGCGAAGCAACGCGCACCGTTACCGCATTGCTCCACTTCCGAACCATCGGAATTGAAGATGCGATAGCGAAAGTCCACATCGGGGTTCTGCGGCGGTTCTACCAGCAAGAGCTGATCGAAGCCGATGCCGGTGTGCCGGTCGCCCCATTGCTTGGCATGCTTGGGCTGAATATGCGCGTGCTGGCTGATCAGATCGATGACCATGAAGTCATTGCCCAGACCGTGCATCTTGGTAAAACGCAAAAGCATCGTGGTGGCCTCAGGCGGGCAGCAGGCTTTCGCCAGCGTATAGCTCCTGCACGCTTTCGCGGCGGCGCACTTCGTAGGCTTCGTCGCCATCCACCAGCACCTCGGCAGCACGGCCGCGGGTGTTGTAGTTGGAACTCATAACGAAACCATAGGCGCCGGCCGAACGGACCGCCAGCAGATCACCTTCAGCCAGCACCAGCGGACGTTCCTTGGCGAGGAAGTCTCCGGTTTCGCAGATCGGGCCGACAATGTCGTAGTGGCGCGCCTCGCCTTCACGTGGCTGCACCGGTACGACATCCATCCAGGCCTGATAAAGAGCCGGGCGGATGAGGTCGTTCATCGCCGCGTCGACGATGGCGAAATCCTTGTGCTCGGTGTGCTTGAGGTACTCCACGCGGGTCAACAGCAGACCGGCATTGGCGACAATCGACCGACCTGGCTCGAACACCAGCGCCAGGTCGCGGCCGTCGATGCGCTTGCGCACGGCCTGGATGTAATCGCCCGCCAGCGGTGGCTGCTCCTCGCGGTAGCGCACGCCCAGTCCGCCGCCCAGGTCCAGATGGCGAATACGAATGCCGCGCACAGCAAGGCGGTCGATCAAGGCCAGGAGTCGGTCGAGTGCGTCAAGAAAGGGCGGCAGCGTGGTGAGCTGCGAGCCGATGTGGCAATCGACGCCTACCACCTCGAGGTTGCTCAATTCATGCGCGCGGGCATAGACCTCTTCGGCATCAACGATGGCGATGCCGAATTTGTTTTCCTTGAGGCCGGTGGAAATGTACGGATGGGTGCCTGCATCGACGTCAGGATTGACCCGAAGCGAGACCGGCGCCACTGCACCAAGCTCGGCGGCTACCTGCTGCAGGCGCTCGAGTTCGTCGACCGATTCCACATTGAAGCAGTGCACGCCGACTTCAAGCGCGCGGCGCATGTCGTCGCGCGTCTTGCCGACGCCAGAGAACACGATGCGCTCAGGCTGACCACCGGCGGCCAGTACGCGCTCCAGTTCGCCCCGCGAGACGATATCGAAGCCAGCGCCGAGGCGGGCCAGGACGTTGAGTACGCCGAGGTTCGAGTTTGCCTTGACTGCAAAGCAGACCAGATGCGGCATGCCGTGCAGTGCGTCGGCATAGGCACGGTACTGGGCCTCGATATGCGCCCGGGAGTAGACGTAGGTGGGGGTGCCGAAGCGTTGCGCGAGAGCGGGCAACGCCACGCCCTCCGCGAAGAGTTGACCGTCGCGGTACGAGAAGGCCTCCATGAATGCCTCCTTACAGTTCGAATCGGTCTTTGGAACGTTCTTTGGCAGTTGCCTCGTCATCCGGTAGGTACAACGGGCCTTTCTGGCCGCAGCCGGTGAGCGCGGAAGCGAGAACCGCAAGGGTAATGATTGGAAGCAATAGACGCTTCATTGAAGGGCAATCCTAGAAAAATCGATGGACCGGAGTATACCCAGCACCCGTCTGATTGCCTATGCAGCCGCGCTAGCCGGCAACGGGCGTGCAGTCAGTTCCATCGATCATCTGCTCGCTAGGCGCGTCGGTCGCCTGTTAAGCTCGCGCCACTGTCGAGCGGTCAGATGCCGCCGTAACACCGTACCGAGGAAGCTGATTCATGAGTCTGAGCGAAGCGCGCTATCACGATCTGGTAGATGCTGTGCAGGAAGAAATCGAAGACGTGTTCGATCACAGCGGTCTGGACGTCGATCTCGAAAATTCAGGTGGGGTGCTGACCGTGCGTTTCGAAAACGGCACGCAACTGATTTTCAGCCGCCAACCACCGCTTCGCCAGCTGTGGGTTGCGGCGCGCTCGGGTGGGTTTCATTTCGACTACGACGAAGCCAGCTCGCTGTGGATATGCGACGCCAATGATGAGCGCCTGGGCGAGCTGCTCGCGCGCGTTACGCTCGAGCAAAGCGGCGAAGCGCTCGATTTCGAAGACCTTTGAATACTTGCTGAGCTGACTGGGCAATGCGCATCTGATGTCAAATCGGTGTGGCTTGCTAAATCGACGAGCTGTGGTAGGGTCATCTTCAGGTTAAAAACCCCGCTTTCTGGCGGGGTTTTGTTTTTTTATCAAGGCCAAATTGCTACAGGAGCTAACCCGGACCCATGACCAGCGCACCGCCTATCATCATCACCCAACCCGATCTGCAGCGAATCGAGCGCCTGCTCGATGGTCTGGCTGATTACGGTCCAGCCGCAGAGGCGCTCGAGGAAGAGCTGTCACGCGCCCAGGTGGTCGAACGTAGCGAACTGCCTGCTGGCGTGGTCTCGATGAACTCCCGGGTGCATTGTCGGGAAGAGGGCAGCGGCAAGGACTACCACCTGACGCTGGTCTATCCGCAGGATGCTGGTAGAGAAGGCACAGTTTCCGTGCTGGCCCCGGTGGGCAGTGCGCTTCTGGGGCTCAGTGTCGGACAGCACATCGACTGGCCGACACCCGGTGGCAAGGTGCTTAAACTTACCTTGCTGGCCGTTGAGTACCAGCCGGAAGCAGCCGGCGACGTCGGCTGAGTGGTGTTGCGCGGCGTCGCCAGAAGGCGTCGCCGGTCAGACCGTCTCGAGGGCCTGGTTGAGCGCGGTTTCCAAATGCGACTTATAGCGCAGGTGCTGAACAGTCTGGGCGCGACCGGTGCCATGCAGCCCGGATAGGTCCAGATCAGTGATATAACAAGGGTAGCGTTCAGCTCCGCGTCGTTGCGAAAGGATGTAGTGAGCAACCGCCGCGAAGAGTTCTGAGCCATATTCGAGGCTCGAGAACTCCTGATGGTTGCAGTACAAGGTGACCTGCGAGCGGCCTCGCTCGTTTGGCTCGACGATTGCCTGTATGTCGTAGAACGGATCGCTCGGTTCATCGCGCGGCGGTGGCCTGCGCTCGATCTCCAGGGAGCGTTCAGACGTCGCCGTAAGCAGGCGATAGAACAGAATGTCCATCGCTGCCAGCCGGCTTTCCTCGAAGGGTAGTTGCGTGGTGCGGCGATAGCTCACCGATTGCAAGAAGCGTAGCAAGGGCGTCAGCAGACTTTGTTCGTCGCGATAGGGCTGCTGTTGGCGCCACAGTGCGTTGAATTCGTCGAGTACCGTCAGCTCGGCCGTGGAGCCTTGCACGCGGTAGAACACCTGAAGACAATCCGGCCTGGCCTGGCCGAGAATCAACGCCAGATCGGTACCCTCCAGTGCGTGTCGGTCCACTCGAATAGGTCGGATGACCTGATGAGCTTCGCCCAGATGCTCGATCAGCGCAGGCATGTCGCTCAGTGCGGTGTGTCGAACATTGCCGGTGACAAGATCCAATATATGAAAGTGCTGCCGGACCTGAAGCAGGTAACGGCTCTCTGCCGGCTCATCCAGCACCGCCTGGGCGTCGAGGAACACCGTTTCGACCCGTCGAGAAAGGGAAAGCCCGGCGTTGCGGCTGAAACAGCGAACCTGCAGGCTCGGTCGCTCGCCATAAGCAGGTAGCGCTTGGAGATAGTCGCGGAGACATTCTGCCAGCGGGGCGGGTGTTTCATAGCGAGTAGCGATGAGCTCGCCCCAGCTATTCTGCGTGAGCTGATCGATACTGAGCACAAGGTTTTCCCGTGCGATCCCATGCCCGAGCGAGTCGGTCAGTTCGTCGAACGACAGAGGTTGAGACGGGCTGAGCGGATCGACCCCGACATTGATCAGCAACAGGACTTTGACGGGCGTCGCTACGCTGAGCAGCGCATCGTCGGCAACGGCTTGAGGCGGCATGGGCAGGGCTTGCCGCAGGTCGGTGAGCAGGGCAAATAGCTCAGCCTCAGTCAGGCCGCTGTCGCCCGGATGCAGAGAGACGTGGGTTGCCGCATCGACTACGCCATTGCGATGGCACCAGCCCAGGAGCGGAATCAGCTCACGCGAGCGTTTGAGGGGAGAGTAATTGCTGATTTGCGTCGCGGTCAGGTTGCCTTCATAAAGGGCCCAGAACACATCGTCCGCCGCATCGTATCCTTGGACCAGCGTCAGGCTGTGCTCCGCCAGATCACGCACGATGCCGAGGTTGATGGATTCGATCTTTCCGGCCTTGCGTTCAATCGCCGCATGTAGGCGTCGACCGAGCACCCCAAAGTCGCGCCCGTTGATACAACTGGTGATCTGTAATCGTCGGGCCAGGTCGCTGAGAAACCGATAGCCGTAGGTCAGCTCGTTGACCAAGGCACGGCGCTCTTCGACAACACGACGGACCTTCCACTGACTGCGGCCGTCGAGCTGGGCAAACTGCCGTTCGTTCCAGCCCCAGTCGAAGGTCAAACGTTCGAGCAGGCGACGTTTCCAGCTTTTGGTGCGGCCGGTATAGGGGCGGCTGAGCGGCTTGTTGACCTTGAGGTAGAGGCAGCGTCGCAACAGGGCCAGCCTGTCGCGCTCCTCGCGCCGCTCCAGGTACTGCTCGATCCTGCGGTACGCCACGATGTAAGGATCCAGCTCGTCCAGGTCCAGTCGATTGGCATACACCGCCTGTTTGAAGTCCAGGCCCAGGCAGCGTACCTGTGGGTGTTCGCTGGCATATGCCTCGACCAACAGCAGCTTGAAAAGCGACTTGTAGGGTGACTCGATGGCCTTGTACAGCTGCCAGAGCCCTGCGCCAAGATATTCGCCTGGAGGAATGCTTCCAAGGTGTCCCAGGTCCAAAACGTCGTCGCTACGTACGAAACGTTTGTTCAGGAGGATGCGCACGTATTCGTCGTAGCGATGTTCTTCATAGTCGGGCACTAGCCACCACATCGGAGTGCGGCCGCCCAGCCAGATGGCGGTGCGGTAGAACTCGTCGAGCAGCAGGTAGTGCTGGGTAGTGCCGCAGTCGTCCGAGGTCAGCTTTGCATCGCGTGCGCCCTGGGTGAATCGCTCGGGATCGACAAGAAAGAAATGGGCCTCGCTGCCCTGCGTCGCAGCCCATGCCTGCAGCAGGTCGCACTTGCGTCTGAGTTCTTCGAGCTGTGGTTGGGAGAGGCTCGTGTCGTGGCACACCCAGACATCGAGGTCGCTCTGCTCTTCCTGCGCGACGGTGCCCAGGCTCCCCATGAGAAACAGTCCGAGAATCGAAGCTGGCTGCTTGCCGCGTAGCGGTTTGTAGGCAAACGATCGGCTCAATCGCTGGGCTTCAGCGAGCGACTCGGCATCCGGTTCGAAGCCGGATAGCCCGGCCGGCGTCGCAGCGGTGACGTAGCCAGGCAGGATGGGGTGGTTTACATGAAACAACAGAGGCAGCAGCTTCAGCACGCCCTGTTGCCGCGCTGACATCACCTGCCGGGTCCGCTCGAGGCGACCAGCATTGACGCTCAGGAAGCGAGCCCGTAGCCCGCTCAACACCTTGCGGTCGATGCCTTCTTCCAGGATCGGGCGGATTTCCTGCTGACGATTCATGTATTCGGCTTGGGCAATGAGGTTGTCCGACGAGAAACAAGTGAGATGAGAACGGAAAATACCATGACAGGCTGCCGCGAGGAAAAGCGGAGCGGGCTTGATCTTGGTTGAACCCTCCAATAGGCCGATCGCTGCGATGGCCCGACGCCGCAAGGCGTCGGAGATGGGATCGGTCAGGCAGTAGCTGTTTCCGAGAGGATCGTCAGCAGCACTCTAGCGTGCTCGGCGGCGTCCCGGCCAAGGCCGGTCAGATAGCCACCGTCGGGTTGTGTTGTCAGACCTTTGGCATGCAGGCGCTGGGTTGCCGCAATCGCAGCGTCTCCGGCGTCATGGTGAACCTTGATTCCTTCGAGCGTGTTGTCGAGGTTGAACAGCCGAAGAATTTCCAGCTCCGCTACCAGTTCGGGGGTGTACGCCATGTTCGCTCCTCGGGTGGTGGGCCTGAGCCCGGTTCGGCAAGTGTAGATGCTCGTACGGAGGTTGCCTTGACTAGAACCTAGTCCGGGAGGTCGGGCAGGGCTCGCAGGAGGGTTTCATAACGCTCGGCGTCGAATGCGCGGTCGTCTTCAAGCATCTGACGGATCTCGTCAGCCAGCACCAGCGCCATCATTTTGAGGATATCTTCACGCTCGTAACCCACCAGCGTCAGCTTGTTGAGCGTCGCTTGCGCGGCAGCGGGCTCGCCGGTTTCGAGCTGGTTCTCGATGGCCTGAATCAGCGTTTCTTCGGCGAAAGTTTCATCGTCATCGGACGTGGAGGCGGTCATGGTGCAGCTCTCATCGGTTGAAATGTTGGTAATCTTGACAGGTTGTACCGGCTGCGCATGTTCAGCGAGTTGCCACTGAACGCTTCGCTTGGGTCGGTCTCTATCCCTACTATGGACCATTGAGGAACGCGACCCCAGCAATGATCACACTTCACTGTCTAGAAAAAGGCGCGCTGGTGCGGCGCGTGGCCGAGGATCTGCAAGCACTCCCTGACAACGTGCTGTGGATCGACCTGCTTACGCCCACACAGCAAGAGGAGCGCTTCATCGAGCAGGCGCTGGGCTTGGATATCCCGACGCGTGAGGAGCTTGCAGAAATCGAAGATTCGTCGCGCTTCTACGACGAGAACGGAGCGATCTTCATGACCGCGACCGTCGTGATGGGGATCACCGATCGCCGTCCGGAAAATGCCCAGGTGACCTTCGTCCTGACCCGCAGTTGCCTGATAACGGTGCGTTACAGCGAGCTCAGTTCGTTTCGTCAGTTCGAAACGAAGCTCGCACGCCAGCCCGTGGCTTACAGCACAAGCCACGCCATATTCCTCGGCTTGGCAGACGCGGTGGTCGATCGCATTGCTGATGTACTGGAAAGCGTTCAGGTCCAGTTGCAGACCCTGTCCCGGTGCATTTTCGATGAACGAAAGGAACAGCGCACGGACCTGCAGCAGATGATTCAGCAGCTTGGGCAGCATCGTTCGCTTCTGTCACAGTTGGGCGAAAGCCTGTTCAGCTCCAGTCGTCTGACGGCGTTCTACCGGCTGCATGTCGGCGACTCCAAACAGGGTGTCGCAAAGGGCTCTCTCAAGGCTATGGAGCGCGACGTTCGGTCACTCGGTGAGCATCAGGCGCGGCTGTTGGGAGACATCGCCTTTTTGCTCGATGCAACGCTGGGGCTGATCAATATCGAGCAGAACGCGATCATCAAGGTGTTTTCCATCGCTGCGGTGCTGTTTTTGCCGCCGACACTGGTGGGCACCGTGTACGGCATGAACTTCGAGAACATGCCGGAGCTGAGCTGGCCATTCGGCTATCCCATGGCGCTCGGGATGATGATTGTCTCGGCGATCATTCCCTACGCATGGTTCAAGTTTCGAGACTGGCTCTGATCAACCGAAGAAATACAGGACAAGGCAAAACGCACCCAATAGCGTCCATACGCTGCCGAAAATGATTGGTGTGCGCAGGGAAAACAGCAGGGTGCGCTTATAGCGTTCGCCTCCGGCTGGACTGTTCCCTTCTCCGAAGAGTGCAGAGTCATGGTTGGGCAGCAGCCCGACGTTGCCTTCTGTCTGAAGCAGTTCGGCCTGCTTGCGGTGCCAGCGTTCTATGACGTCGTAGCTTGCGCGGATGCCGGGTATCGCATGGATCGAAGTGAGCAGCCCAAGCAACGCCAATACGCTAGGGACGACCAGGCGAAACAGGCTGCCCCAATCGGGGTTGGTGTTTGCCATCGATGAGGCGAAGGCAATCATCAGAAATGACTGCGACGACAGGTAGCCGCTTGTGCGGCTGGCCAGTAGCGTCGACTCGAAATGAATCTCCGAACGATAGAAATTCAGGCGTTCCTTTGCCGAGTCGAAGACTTCTGCACCCTGGGTGTCCTGATTGAGCAGCAGCGTTTTTAGGTCGGCCATCGGAAACAATCGTTGAAGTGACAACGAATTTTGGCGTCATCCAGGCGCCTGAGTTCCCTTGGGCCGGTCAGGGTTGCTCTGCCAAGGCCTGGAGCGCTGTGCCAGTCAGCCGATAGGTCGTCCACTCGTCTTGCGGGCGAGCGCCGAGCGATTCGTAGAACTTTATTGCCGGCTCATTCCAATCCAGCACTGACCACTCGAAGCGCCCGCAACCTCGCGACACCGCAAGGCGCGCCAGGTATTTGAGAAGACCTTTGCCTGCACCAGTGCCGCGTGCCTCGGGAGTGACGTACAGATCCTCAAGGTACAGGCCGTTGCGGCCGAGCCAGGTGGAGTAATTGAAGAAATACACCGCATAGCCGATTGGCACGCCGTCGCGCTCGCAGATCAGCGCGCTGGCGCTGGCGCCTTCGGCGAACAGACTGGACTCGATGCCAGCGACATCGGTCTTGACTTCATGCTCGGCGCGCTCGTAGATCGCCAATTCGGTGATGAAGCGCAGGATCAGCGCGGCATCATCGCGACTGGCGGGGCGGATGTTCAGGGACATGGAATTCTCCGGTCTGACAGGCACGAGCCGCCTCGCGCCTGCTCAGGGTGACAAGACTTAGCGAGCGGCCAGCAGTTCACGGCCACGCTGAACGGCCGCACGTACTTGCGCCGGGGCTGTGCCGCCGATGTGATCGCGGGCGTTCACCGAGCCTTCCAGGGTCAACACCGCAAATACATCGTCGCCGATCTGATCGCTGAACTGGCGCAACTCCTCGAGGCTCATTTCGGCGAGGTCTTTGCCTGTTTGCACACCATATTTCACCGCGTGGCCGACAATCTCGTGACAATCGCGGAACGGCAGCCCTTTGCGCACCAGGTAGTCGGCCAGGTCCGTCGCGGTGGAGAAGCCGCGCAGTGCCGCTTCGCGCATCATTTCGCGCTTCGGACGGATTGCCGGAACCATGTCGGCGAAGGCACGCAGGCTGTCGCGCAGGGTATCGGCGGCGTCGAACAGTGGTTCCTTGTCTTCCTGATTGTCCTTGTTGTATGCCAGTGGCTGGCCTTTCATCAGCACCAGAAGCCCTGCGAGCGCGCCGAATACGCGGCCGGTCTTGCCGCGTACCAGTTCCGGTACGTCCGGGTTTTTCTTTTGCGGCATGATCGAGCTGCCCGTGCAGAAGCGATCCGGCAGGTCAATGAATTGAAACTGCGCGCTGGTCCATAGCACCAGCTCTTCCGAGAAGCGTGACAGGTGCATCATCGCCACCGAGGCAGCGGCACAGAACTCAATGGCGAAGTCACGATCCGAGACGCCATCCAGCGAATTGCCGGAGATGGCTTCGAAGCCCAGCAGCTCGCAGGTGATCTCGCGCTGAATTGGATAGGTGGTGCCGGCCAGCGCGGCCGAGCCCAGTGGCATGCGGTTGGTACGCTTGCGGCAGTCGACCAGGCGCTCATGGTCGCGGCTGAGCATCTCGAACCAGGCCAGGAGGTGATGGCCGAATGTCACCGGCTGCGCGGTTTGCAGGTGGGTGAAGCCGGGCATGATGGTGTCCGCCTCGGCTTCAGCCAGGCCAAGCAAGCCCTCTTGCAGGCGGGTGATTTCGGCAAGGATGGTGTCGATCTCATCGCGCAGCCAGAGGCGAATGTCAGTGGCGACCTGGTCATTGCGAGAACGACCGGTGTGCAGCTTCTTGCCGGTGACGCCGATGCGGTCGGTCAGTCGGGCTTCGATGTTCATGTGCACGTCTTCCAGATCGACACGCCAGTCGAAGGTGCCGGCCTCGATCTCGCCCTGGATATCCTTCAGGTTGGCGATGATCTGGTCTCGCTCGTCCGCAGTGAGCACCCCAGCTTTTTCCAGCATGGTGGCGTGCGCAATCGAGCCCATGATGTCGTGCCGGTAGAGGCGCTTGTCGAACTCGACGGAGGCGGTGAATCGGGCGACGAAGGCGTCGACGGGCTCGCTGAAACGGCCGCCCCAGGACTGGTTGGTCTTGTCGGTGCTCATGAATGCGCTCGCTGAATCGGATGGGCAAATGGAGGGCCCGAATAATAGCAGGGTTGCGCATGGCTTCCTTGCAGACGCTGGCCAGCGAATGGCTTCATCAGGCTTTGAACTGGCCGAGGCTGGCTTCGAGCCTCTGCGCGAGCACACCCAGTTCCTTGCCGCTGGCCGCGGTAGCGGTCACCGCGTCGGCGGATCGTTCAGCTTCGGTGAGAATTACCTCGACCCGCTCACGCACGGCCGTTGCGGCGCCGGCTTGTAGTTGTGCGCCTTTGGTTGCCTCCCTTACGACCTGATGCACCTGCTCGACGGCAGTTTGCAATGCGCGCTGTAGTTCGCGACTGCTGCCCAGAGAGGCCAGGCCGCTGTCGGCTTGCTTGCCTGCCGTGTTGATTGCCGATACGGCATCACGTGCACCCCGCTGCAGGCTTTCGATATGCGCCTGGATATCGCCGGTAGACTGCTGGGTCTTGCTCGCAAGCGCTCTCACTTCGTCGGCCACCACGGCGAAACCACGACCGCTCTCTCCGGCGCGAGCGGCTTCGATGGCAGCATTCAGGGCCAGCAGGTTCGTTTGCTCGGCGATGCCCTGTATCACGGTCAGGACGACTTCAATCTGTTCGCTCTGCTTGGCCAGTTTTTCGATAACCGAGGCGCTTGTCTGAACCCCACTGCCCAGTGCTTCGATCGTCTGGCCCACCTGCTCGGAAATCGCCTCGTTGTCTACCGCGGCCTTTCGAATCGAGGCGACCTGGTCGAGGGCGGTCTGCATGGCTCTGCTTTCATCCTGCGCACGCTGAGTCATGTCGGCCAATGCCTGCAGGCTTCCGGCGACTTCGTCACGTTGACGTTCGGCAGCGGCTGCAGCGGAGCGACTTCGGTTGGCCAAGGTGTCGATTTCCGTCCCTGTCTGTACGGCGATGGCACGTGCCTCCTGGACGATAGGCTGGAGCTTGGCGAGGAACAGATTGACCGCGTCAGCCATTTCACCCACTTCGTCTGCGCTGTGAATTTTCACGCGCTGAGTGAGATCGCCGTGGCCGGCCGAAAGTCCGCGCAGTGCAGTATTTAGGAGGCCCAGTCGGCGCAGTACCTGACGCCCAAGGACCAGCGTGACGGCAAGCAGGAGCAGTGCCCCGGTGACGGCGAGGCCGACGCTGATTTTCCATAGCAATGCCGAAGCCGAGCGCTCCACTGCCCTCTGGCTATTGGACTCGATGCTCTCTGCCACCTCCGTCGCAGCGGCCAAGCCTGACGCCATGATCTTCGCGCTGTCGCTGGCGGTGGTTGCTAGACCAGCCTCTACCAGCTTCGCGCCGCTGGCGACGAGCGTCTGGAAGCGGCTGTCGAAGGCAGCCAGCTCAGTGCTCACGGCAGAGGTAGAGAAACCGAGGATGACCCGACCGATGTCTGCACCCTTTGGGTTGATCGATGTCTTGGCGAGATAGAGCGTAGGATCGGTTTCGGCGGCTGACAGCACCTTGTCGAACGAGGTGCGTCCGGTGCCCTTTTCCAGCAACGCTTTTACCCGGGGATCCTGGCGGTTCAAGTGGCGAGTGAGCTGGTTGCCATTGGCATCGAAGTAGACGACGAAGACGACCGCTGGATTGCGGTGAGCCATCCTGACGAACTCGGTCAGCGCTGGTACGTCGTTGTCCCAGATCGCTGCTGGTGCAACGCCGGCGAGCAGCGTGGCGAGGTCGTCCCCGGATTGCTTGAGATGGCGCTCAAGCACGTCTTTCAGCTGATTTTGCTCTTCGGTCAATCGCTGCGTCAGTCCTTGGGATAGATCGCCGGTCATGCGTTGGGCCAGGTTGGTAAGCCCACCCCCGACCTCGGCGTCAGCGGCGCGCAGCGCTTGCAGCAGGCGAGCCGAGTCTTCACCCAGGCTTTGCTCAATGTCATGTTCGAGCCCGTCGATGGTGCTTCGTGTCAATGCGAGAGCAACCAGCACCTGGACCAGAACGGCGCCGCACAGCGTCAGGAATACCGGACGTAGCAAGCGGCTACGAAGAGAGGAAAAAAGCAGCACGGTCCAATACTCCTGGGGCAGCAAAGCGATTAACGAGTCGAGGTAGCGATAAAGGCGTTACGCCATCATGCGCCAAAACGAGTCGCTCGTAGAGTTCCTTGTATCGGCCGATATAGCCATATGCATGACTGCCGAAGCGTGGAACTGGCGACCGTTCGTCACCTCTGGATTGTGCCGGGCCGATAGACTGGGTCTTCACTGCGCAACGGCAGGCGCCCGCCTTGCCGGGCTCGCCTTGCTTTGCTCTTCCATGGCGCGGAAACTCGATTCATGCGAACAAAAAAACTCGATCGAACGCGGCCGGCCGCCCCTGTCGATGACTTCTTCGTGCCTGAGCTATGCCAGTCCGAAGCACTGCTTGGCCTGGTTTTGCTCGCTGAGCTACTGGTGCTGGTGCTGGTACTCGCCGAGCCGATGCAGCCTGGGTTCAACTGGATGCGCCTGGCCCTGGCGTCACTGTTCGTGCAGTGGGTGATGCTGCTGTCGGCCGGGGTTACCTGTCAGCTGCGGCCGTTGCTGGCGAGGTTGCCGGCCTGGCTGGCGGGGCTTGCTTGCTGTTCCATCGTGGTCGGGCTGACCCTGGCGTGTACGGCCGTCGCCGATATCTATCAGCTGGGCGGTCCGCTGACGCGAGTTGGTGAGGTGAATCTATATCTGCGTCATGCACTGATCAGCCTGATCATGTCTGGCCTGTTGCTGCGCTATTTCTATCTGCAGAGCCAATGGCGGCGGCAGGAACAGGCCGAGTTGCGCGCGCGCATCGAGTCGTTGCAGGCGCGAATCAAACCTCATTTTCTGTTCAACAGCCTGAACAGCATCGCCAGCCTGGTAGTTACCGATCCGGTCAAGGCCGAGCAAGCGGTGCTCGATCTGTCCGATCTGTTTCGCGCCAGCCTGGCACGTCCCGGTACCCTCGTGCCTTGGCGCGAAGAGCTCGAGCTGTCACGTCGCTATCTGTCGATCGAGCAGTATCGCCTCGGCGAAAGGCTTCGAGTCGAATGGCAGGTCGATACCGTGCCGGATGATCTGCCCATTCCCCAGCTGACCCTGCAGCCGCTTTTGGAAAACGCGCTGATCCATGGAATACAGCCAAGAATCGAAGGAGGGGTGGTCAGCGTGGCGGCGTACTATGCTGATGGCGTGTTCCATTTGCAGGTCAGTAATCCCTTTGATGATACGGCTCCAAAGCTGCCATCTAGAGGGACTCAGCAAGCGCTGCTCAATATAGACGCACGACTAACGGCACTTTTCGGTCCCGCGGCGAGTCTCAGCGTGGAGCGGCGTAATGCCCGTTACTACACCTGTCTACGCTATCCGTGTGCGACACAAAAGCAGGAAGCCAGAACTGTATGAATGTGCTGATTGTCGATGACGAACCTCTAGCCCGCGAGCGCCTCAGCCGACTGGTAGGTGACCTTGACGGCTATCGTGTCCTGGAACCTTCCGCCTCCAATGGCGAGGAGGCGCTGTCCCTGATCGAGGAACTGCGTCCCGATGTTGTGTTGCTGGATATCCGTATGCCGGGGCTTGATGGCCTCCAGGTTGCAGCCAAACTGTGCGAGCGCGACGCACCTCCCGCAGTAATTTTCTGCACCGCTCACGACGAATTTGCGCTGGATGCGTTCCAGGTCAGTGCGGTCGGTTATCTCGTCAAGCCGGTACGGCCTGAGCATCTCACCGAAGCGTTGAAGAAAGCCGAGCGGCCCAATCGTGTCCAGCTTGCGGCGCTGACCCGTCCGGCGGCTGTGAGTGGTACCGGTCCACGCAGCCATATCAGCGCGCGGACTCGCAAGGGCATCGAACTGATCCCCTTGCCTCAGGTGATCTATTTCATTGCCGATCACAAATACGTCACCTTGCGTCACGAGGGCGGTGAGGTTCTGCTGGATGAGCCGTTGAAGGCCCTGGAGGACGAGTTTGGCGAGCGTTTCGTCCGTATCCATCGCAATGCTCTGGTTTATCGCGACCGTATCGAGCGCCTGCAACGCACCCCTCTCGGGCATTTTCAGCTGTTCCTGAAGGGGCTCGAAGGCGAGCCGCTTACCGTAAGCCGCCGTCATGTGGCAGGCGTGCGCAAGCTGATGCAAAACCTCTGAGCGGCTTTCGGCGCTAGGGACGGGCGCCTCGCTTCAGCTCAACCGCCCCGCGGGCGGCTTTCCTTGATCCCTGCCAACCCGGGCGTGCATCCTGGCCTGTTATCATCGGCGGCAGTGTTCACTGTCTGGAATTGTTCATGTCCCGCGAAATTCGCATCGCTACCCGCAAGAGTGCCCTGGCCCTGTGGCAGGCCGAATACGTCAAGGCGCGTCTGGAAGCCGCTCATCCTCATGTAACGGTGAGCCTGGTGCCGATGGTCAGTCGTGGCGACAAGCTGCTCGATGCGCCGCTGGCAAAAATCGGCGGCAAAGGCCTATTCGTCAAAGAGCTGGAGACAGCCTTGATGGAAAACGATGCAGACATCGCCGTGCACTCCATGAAAGACGTGCCCATGGAGTTTCCCGAGGGGCTTGGCCTGTATTGCATCTGCGAGCGGGAAGACCCGCGCGATGCGTTCGTTTCCAACCACTACGAGAATTTCGATGCGCTGCCCCCCGGTGCGATCGTGGGCACATCCAGCCTACGGCGCCAGGCGCAGCTGCTGGCGCGTCGGCCCGATCTCAAGATCCAGTTCCTGCGCGGTAACGTCAACACTCGCCTCGCCAAGCTCGACGCTGGCGAGTACGACGCGATCATTCTTGCAGCGGCGGGACTGATCCGTCTTGGTTTCGGTGACCGCATCCGCACCAGCATCAGTGTCGAAGACAGTCTGCCAGCGGGTGGGCAGGGCGCGGTCGGGATAGAGTGCCGGACAGGCGATACCGAGCTGCATCAGCTGCTTCAGTGCATGAACGATCCCCATACGGCGATTCGCGTGAGCGCCGAGCGCGCGCTGAATCGCCATCTGAACGGTGGCTGCCAAGTGCCCATCGCCTGCTACGCCGTGCTCGAAGACGACCAGCTGTGGTTGCGCGGACTGGTCGGCCAGCCTGATGGCGCCCTGTTGCTGCGTGCCGAAGGCCGTGCACCTGCCGAAGAGGCCGAAGCGCTCGGTGTCCGCATTGCCGAAGCGCTTCTCCAGCAGGGCGCGGGCCAGATTCTGCAGGATATCTATGGCGAGACCGGTAAGGCGTGAGCGGCTGGCGTCTATTGCTGACCCGCCCCGCGGAGGAATGCGCTGCGCTGACCGCCGCGCTGGCAGAGCAGGGGATACACAGCGCTAGCCTGCCCCTTCTGGCCATCGAAGCCCTCGCGGAAACACCTCAGCATCGCACGACCATGATCGAACTGGATCGTTACTGCGCTGTGGTTGTGGTCAGTAAGCCGGCGGCCAGGTTGGGCTTGAAAATGTTACGCCACTACTGGCCGCAGGCACCTGCTGGGCAAGCATGGTTCAGCGTAGGTGGGGCGACCGGCGCGATACTTGCCGAGCATGGTTTGGACGTCAGCTGGCCGGCCGATGGCGACGACAGTGAAGCACTGCTAGCGTTGCCAAGCCTGTCCGACTCGATAAACAGGCCCGAGCCAAAGGTACTGATCCTTCGAGGAGAGGGTGGCCGCGAGCTTATCGCCGAAACGCTACGCGCGTGCGGTGCGCAGGTGGACAGCCTCGAACTGTACCGCCGCAGCGTGCCTGATTATCCACCCGGAACGCTGCTCAACACCTTTCGCTCGGAACGGCTGAACGCGACGGTGGTCAGCAGTGGACAGGGTTTGCAGTCGCTACGCGACTTGGCAGGCGCCGACTGGGGTGAGCTGCTTGAGCTACCCTTGTTCGTACCCAGCCCTCGCGTGGCCGAGATGGCTGCTCAGTTGGGCGCAAACAGAATTGTGGACTGCCGTGGTGCCGGTACCGCGGCTTTGCTAGCGGCGTTGCGGAAATATCCCGACCCCGCCTCCTGATGCAAAGGATGGAAACGTGAGCGAAGTAGATTCCGATAAGCCAGCGCAGCAACCCAAGAGCAACAACGACCCTGTCATCCCGGCGAAAGAAGTTCCGCCAAAGGGAGCTTCGAGCGCGACCGCAAAGGGGCCGACAAACACTAAGCCAAAGTCCGGCAGTGCGGGTCGAGGCTTGGCGGGTGTTGCGCTGGTGGTGGGCCTTGCAGGTCTTGCGGCGGGGGGCTACAGCGTCTGGCAGACCCAGCAGTTAGCCGATCAGGAGCAGCAACAGCAGCAGTCGGCACAAGCGGCGAGCGAGCAGACTCGTCAGTTGGATGAGCGCAGCCAACAGTTGGCCAGCCGTCTCGGCAAGCTCGAGCAACTGCCCTCAGCCGAGCAACTGGAAGAGCGTCGTCGTCTGCTTTCCGAACTACAAAGCGATCAGCAGCGGCTAGCGGGGCGTGTTGAGCAGGTCCTCGGTGCCAGCCGCGAGCAGTGGCGGCTCGCCGAAGCCGAACATCTGATGCGCATGGCGATGCTGCGTCTGTCGGCCATGCAGGACATCAACAGTGCCGAATCACTGCTCGCCGAAGCGGATCTGATTTTGCGCAAGCAGGACGATCCGGGCGCCTACGCAGCACGGCAGAAGTTGCTCGAAGGGCTCGAGGCGCTGCGCAGCTTGCCGGAGCTGGACCGTACCGGGTTGTTTCTCCAGCTTGGCGCGTTGCGTGGACAAGCCAATCAGCTCAATGGCTTGGCGCCTGAATTCGTAGCACGCCAAGGCACAAGCAGTGAGCAAGCGGATAGCCGGTGGCAGCGTTGGTTGAATGAGCTGACGCAGTATGTCCGTATCGATTTCGACGCTGGTAACAGCGTCAAACCATTGCTTGCTGGGCAGAGCCTGGCGCAAGTGCGGTTGGCGTTGTCGCTGGCTATCGAACAGGCGCAGTGGGCCGTGCTCAATGGCAACGAAAAGGTTTATCAGCAATCGCTGGATCAGGCGGCGCAGCTCATCAAGGATCACTTCAGCGAAGAAAACGGTCAGAGCCGCGGCCTTCGGGATCGCATCGAGGAGCTGAAGAAGCGTCAGGTGTCGGTCAGCCTGCCGGATCTCTCACCAGCGCTACGAACCCTGCAGACCTATGTGCAGGAACGTGAGTCATCGGAGGGGGCTGAGTCGCCTGCTGACGGCAGCGCAGAAAAGCCCGCCGACCAGGAAAGCCCGGAGCCCAGCCAGCCGGCGACCGATGAGCCTTCGACCGAAGAGGGGCAGCGCGCATGAAGCGATTTGCCTTCGCTCTGATCCTGCTAATCGCAATCGTCGGGTTCCTCGGCTGGGCCATAGCTCAGGACTCAGGCTATGTTCTGATCAGCTATGACCGCTTCCGCTACGAGTCGAGCTTCTGGATCTTTTTGGGGTTGATTGCGTGCCTGTGGTTGCTGGCGATGGTGGTGCACTGGGTGCTCGGTCTGCTGCATACCTCCGGTGCACTGGTTAATCCGTGGTCGCGTCGCCACCGCGAAAGGCGCGTCAGCAAGGCATCACGCAGCGGTTTACGTGAATTGGCCGAGGGACAGTGGAGTCCTGCATTGGGCCATCTGCGCTCTGCTGCCGAGCATGACCACCATCCGCTGGTGCACTATCTGGGCGCTGCACGTGCCGCCAATGAACTGGGCGAGCACGAGCAAAGCGACGAATTGCTTCGCAAGGCAAGGGAGCGGGAGCCCGAGTCAGGTCTCGCCGTTGGCCTGACCCAAGCGCAGCTGCAGATCGCGAGGGGTCAATATGGCGAGGCGCGGGAAACACTCAATGCGCTGCACAGCGACAATCCCCGTCACCCCTATGTGCTTACCCTGTTGCAGCAACTCTATGTTCAGCTGGAAGACTGGTCGGCTTTGTGCCGTTTACTCCCAGAACTGCGTAAGCATCGGGTGCTGCCGGCCGCTCGCCTGAGTGAGCTTGAACTCCTGGCCTGGACTGCGGCGATTGAACAGGCCGGACAACCCCCGGCGCCCGGGAGTGAGGACGCGCTGCAGGCCCTCAACCAGGAATGGCAAACCGTCCCGTCCGGGTTGCGCAATGAGCCGCTGCTGGTGCGGGCATATGCTGACGGGCTGTCCCGGCTAGGGGCGGATGCCAAAGCAGAAGAGGTGCTCTACGCTGCACTCAAGCGCCAGTTCGACAATCGTCTGGTCGAGCGCTACGGCCGCGTTCGGGGGCAGGAGCCAGGGCGTCAACTGGCGAATGCCGAAGGCTGGCTCAAGGCTAATCCTGAGAATGCCGAGCTATTGCTCGCGCTTGGTCGTATTAGCATGCGCAACGCCCTGTGGGGCAAGGCGCGTGATTATCTTGAGGCAAGCCTGCGTTTCGAGCACCGTCCGGAAACCTGCGCCGAGCTGGCCCGGTTGCTGGCTCAACTAGGCGACAACGAGCGCAGTAACCGCCTGTTTCAAGAAGGGCTGGGTCTGCTGGATGGCCCTCAAGTCGCCCCCGCGCCGGTGGCCACCAGCAGCCAGTGATCGGCTAACTCGTGACAGCCGTCCAGGGCTCTGCGTTGCGCCAAGCGTAGCGCTTGCAGCCTGGGGCGGTCGGCACTACCGTAGCGAGCTCTTTCTTCCTGCGGAGTCACCATGAACCTGGCCAGCCCACGTTCGCTGTTTCTTCTGGCATTCATCGGCTGTGTGCTGATGATGATCGCTGCGCTCTACCTTGAGCATGTAGTGGGGCTTGCACCGTGCCCGCTGTGCATCGTTCAGCGCATCTGCGTCCTCGGTTTCGGAGTGGTCTGTCTGATCGCTGCGATCCACGGTCCACGCAAGACCGGCCGCCGCGTCTATTCGGTTCTTGCGATGTTGTTCGCTGTCGCTGGTGGCGCAACGGCAACACGCCAGATCTGGCTGCAAAGTATTCCTGCCGACCAACTGCCGAGCTGCTTGCCCAGTCTCGAGTACATGATGGACGCGCTGCCGTTTCAGGAGATTGCCAGGTTGGTGCTGCACGGCACTGCTGAGTGCGCTGAGGTCGGTTGGACGCTGCTCGGCATGAGTATCCCCGAGTGGACCCTGCTCGCCTTTATCGCTATGGCCCTGTTCTGTTTCTGGCAGCTGCTGCGCCGTGATTGAGGCTTTTTTGCCGGGATGCGCGAATGATCGCTGCGTCTAACGGTCAATGAGCAAGGCGAAGCGGTGTTAGCACCGCAGGCTTGGGGAAATTCATCCTGCTGCTTGATGCTTCGTTCTCTGCAGCTTAGTCTGCCCTGGCGGCGTCGGTTTTCTGCCAATCCGCTGTCACTCACCCAAGGCCGATATCCCAAGACCAAAAACCGTCTCGGAAGGCGCAACAAGCAACATCGATTAGGGAAGTGAGGTCATCATGCTCGAGAGCTGTCGGAATGCCCAGGAACGCTGGGGAGGTGTTCACCTGTTGATAGATCGCTGGCTGCAGGAACGCCACGCGCTGATCAACGCCTTCGATGGGCTGCACGGGAGTGCCGAAGCGGCCACTCGGCCGGCCTTGCAAAAATTCTGCGAAATCCTGCTCGACTATGTGTCGGCTGGTCATTTCGAGATCTACGAGCAACTGCTCAACGAAGCTGAAGCCTTCGGTGACAAGCGCGGTCTGGATCTGGCGCGTCAGATCTACCCTCGTATCGAGACCATTACTCAAGTGGCGGTGGCTTTCAATGATCGGTGTGACAAGGGCGATTGCCTCGAAAACCCCGGTCTTCCAGAAGAGTTGAAGCATCTGGGTCAGTTGCTCCACGAGCGTTTCGAGCTTGAGGATTGCCTGATAGAAGTGCTGCACACTGCTCATAAAGAGCCTGCTGCTACCGCCTGACTGATGCCGGTCAGCTGCGAGCGAAGGATCGCTTGTAGCGCGCTTCGCTGAGCAGTTGGCGGATTCGTGCGGGCCGTCTAGTATGGCTGCACCAATCCTGCCAGGAGGCGCTTTCATGCCAGCAAAGAAAAACGCGGTCACAACCCCGCTGCACTTGCTTCAGCAGTTGTCGAAAAGTTTGGTGGTGCATCTGGAAAAGGCCTGCACCGATGCACAGAAGGACGCAGAGATACTCCTGGCCAAGCTCGAAAAGCAGCGTGGCAAAACGCAGGAAAAGCTGATCAAAGCGCGCGCCAAGCTCGACGAGGCAGGCAATGCCGGCAAGTCGAAGGCGCAGACCAGGGCTCGCTCCAAGCTGGCCGAGCTGGACGACATGCTCGCCCTGCTGCAGTCTCGGCAGAGCGAAACCTTGAGTTACCTGGCCGACCTCAAGCGCGATGCCGAGCAGAGCCTGAGCCTGGCGCAAGGTGTCACGCAGGTTGAGAAGGCTGCGGCGCAGGCGCTCGAATCCCGCACTAAGGCGTCGCCATCACGTTCGTCATCTGGGCAACGCAAGGCTGCGCCGGCGGCGACCAAGCCAGCAGCGGCCAAACAATCTTCCAGTTCTTCGAGTCCCGCAGCGAGTAAAGCAACAGCGACCTCTCGTGCTCGGCCAGCAGCCGCCAAGGCTGGGAACAGCAAGTCCTCTAGCGCGAATACTTCAGGCGGCTCGGCTGCACCTGAAAAGGGGGCGGCAAAACGTCCTTCGCGGCCTGCCAGTAGCCGCGCGAAGCCAAAGCCGGAGGCAACTCAACCCTCCAGCTCTGCCAAGCCTGCGGCGACGCGCAAGCCAGCTGCGCCGCGCAAGCCGGCATCCACCAGATCCGGTGGCGCAACTCAGTCCTCCACCCCGGCGTCCAGCTGAGCCGAGGCTGCACGGCGCAGGACGTCCAATAACGCGCAGTGGTCGCCCTCGACCCCTGCGCCTAGCTGGTCCAACCAGTCATGCGCTCCTCCCTCCTTCCGCCAATGCTGCGCTGTCAGCTGTAGTCGGTCGAGCTGAATCCGTTCGGCATCCAGTTCCAGCGTTTTGACGCGCTTGCGAAAGTCGGCCAGCGCAGTGTCGGTTGCTGCCCGCTCGCGCCATTCATTACGCAGGCTTCGCAGCGGGATGACGACTGTACCTTGCCAATCCAAGCTGAGTTGGTTCAGTTGCTCCATTCGCTGCGTATCGTGGCGGACGCCCCTTATTTCCAGCCAGCTGCAGGCGAGCAGCAGGCAGACGTCAAACCCTAGGGCTTGTAGGTCGAGACAAGCCGATTCGACGCCTGGCTTTGCATAACAGGCGAGGGCGAAATTCCAGAGATCATCGTTATTCATCTGTAATGGCTTTTTTTCTTGAGCAGCAGGATGGATTTCCAGGCGACCTGATAAACTCCGCCGCCATTATGATCCGACTTCAGAATCTCACTCTACAGCGCGGCCCGCAGCGTTTGCTCGACGGTGCCGAGCTGACTCTGCACCCCGGCCAGAAGGTTGGGCTGGTCGGTGCCAATGGCGCCGGTAAATCCAGTCTGTTCGCCTTGCTGCGTGGAGAATTCGCGGCCGATGGTGGCGATTGTCAAATTCCACCGGACTGGCGTATCGCGCACATGCGCCAAGAGGTGGACACGCTCGATCGGTTGGCGGTTGATTACGTGCTGGACGGTGACACCGAGCTGCGCCGTATCCAGAATGCATTGATCGTAGCGGAAGCCGGTCATGACGGCGGTGCGTTGGCTCGGTTGCACACCGAACTGGACAACGCGGACGGTTATACCGCTGACGCGCGGGCACGCAAGCTTTTGGCGGGGCTTGGTTTTGCCAATGAGCAGATGGATCGTCCGGTCAGCAGTTTTTCGGGCGGCTGGCGGATGCGCCTGAACCTTGCGCAAGCGTTGATGTGTCCATCGGATCTGCTGTTGCTCGATGAGCCCACCAACCACCTCGATCTGGACGCAATCCTTTGGCTGGAAGCCTGGCTCAAAAGTTATCCCGGCACCCTGATGCTGATTTCCCATGACCGGGATTTCCTCGACGAAGTCGTGGGTAACGTCGTGCACGTTGAACAGCGCAAGCTGACGCTATACCGAGGTGGTTATTCCGCGTTCGAACGGGCGCGTGCCGAACGCTTGGCTCAGCAGCAGCAAGCTTTCGAAAAGCAGCAGGCGCAGCGCGAGCACATGGAAGATTTCATCCGCCGCTTCAAAGCCAAGGCAAGCAAAGCGCGCCAGGCCCAAAGCCGCATCAAGGCGCTGGAGAAGCTTGAAGAGCTGGCGCCTGCGCACATCGACTCACCATTCGACTTCGTGTTTCGGGAAGCCGACAAGGTTTCCAGTCCGTTGCTCGATATGGGTGAAGGGCGTCTGGGATACGGCGAGAAAACTGTGCTGGATAAGGTCAAGTTTCAACTGGTCCCTGGTGCGCGCATAGGGCTGCTCGGACCCAATGGTGCAGGTAAGTCGACCCTGATCAAGACGCTGGCTAACGAGTTGCAGCCACTTGGCGGTCGTCTGCAGCGTGGCGAGAATCTGGTCATTGGCTATTTCGCTCAGCATCAGCTTGACGCGCTGGATGCGAAGGCCAGCCCGTTGCTGCATCTGCAGCGCATTGCGCCCGGTGAGCGGGAGCAAGTGCTACGTGACTTCCTGGGTGGCTTCGATTTTCGGGGCAATCGCTGTGACGAGCCAGTGCTCAACTTCTCCGGTGGCGAAAAAGCTCGCCTGGCTCTGGCACTCATTGCCTGGGGCAAGCCCAATTTGCTTCTGCTCGATGAGCCGACCAACCACCTGGATCTTGAGATGCGCCTGGCACTGACCCTGGCGTTGCAGGATTTCGAAGGCGCGGTGCTAGTGGTCTCGCATGATAGACATCTGCTCAAGAGCACCACCGACGAGTTTCTGCTGGTTGCCGAAGGCCGTGTAGTGCCCTTTGATGGCGACCTGGAAGATTACGCTCGCTGGCTGGTCGATTATCGTGCCCGTCAGCAGCCGACTGCGGTAACTGACTCGGCCGGAGACAAAACGGATAAGCGAGCGCTACGCCAGGCTGCAGCCGCACTGCGCCAGCAGCTGGCACCGCTCAAGCGGCAATCGGACAAGCTCGAAAAGGATCTGGCCGGCGTGCAGGAGAAACTCGGCACGATCGAGCAGCGCCTGGCCGACAGCGCACTCTATGACGCGTCGCGCAAGGATGAGTTGCGCGAAGTGCTCGCCAAGCAGGCCGAGCTCAAGGGACGCGAAGCCGAGCTGGAGGAAGCCTGGCTGGAGGCGTTGGAAGCCCTCGAGTCGCTACAGAGTCAGTTGGAGGCGAGCGCATGAACGAGCGCTTACTGGACCTTTCGCATCAGTGGCAGGACCAGCTGCTGCTGGCCCTTCAGGTGCTATTGATTCTACTGGTTGCCTTTGTGCTGCAACGTTTGGTGGTGCGCGGGTTGTCGCGCCTTGGTAGTCGCTATCCGCTGCCGTCCGAACTGCTCCTGCCGCTGCGCGGCGGGATTCGCTGGCTGATCATCGGTGGTGCGCTGATCATGGTGCTGGAGCGTTTCGGCGTATCAGCCACCGTGCTCTGGACGGCATTCTCCGGATTCGTTGCTGTGGCAGCGGTCGCCTTTTTCGCCATGTGGAGCGTTCTCTCCAACCTGCTCTGCGCAGCTCTGATCATGACTGTCGGACCGTTTCGGCTCGGTGATGTGGTGGAACTGGTCGAGAGCTTCGACAAGCCCATCGTCAAAGGACGGGTCATCGATATCAACCTGCTCTATACCACGCTCGAGGAAAGCGCTGAGGACGGAACCGCTGTAATCGTCCAAGTGCCCAACAGCTTGTTCTTCCAGAAGGTACTGCGCCGCTGGCGCGGAACCGAAATCCGGCCCCACATCAACCGCACCCATCACGAGTAACACTTTATGGAATGGCTAACTAACCCGGAAATTTGGGTCGCTTTTCTGACGCTGACTGCTCTGGAGATCGTCCTCGGCATCGACAACATCATCTTCATTTCGATTCTGGTTGGTCGTCTGCCGAAAGAGCAGCAGCCTAAAGCCCGTTTCTTCGGATTGGCTTTGGCGATGGGTACGCGGATTCTGCTACTACTGTCTATTGCGTGGGTGATGCGCCTCACAAACGACCTGTTTACGGTCTTTGAACATGGGGTGTCTGGCCGCGATCTTATTCTGTTCTTCGGTGGTCTGTTTCTGCTCTTCAAGAGCACTATGGAGATATGGCACAGCGTCGAGGGTGAGGAGGAAGACGGTAGTGGTGCTGGCGGCGCGGTCAAGGCCGGCTTCGTGGGCATCATTCTTCAGATTGCGGTTATCGATATCGTCTTTTCGCTGGATTCCGTGATCACAGCTGTCGGCTTGGTCGATAACGTCCAGGTGATGATTGCCGCAATCGTCATTGCGGTCGGCGTGATGATGCTGGCTGCCGGCACCATCAGCGACTTCATCGAGAAGCATCCGACGCTCAAGATTCTGGCGTTGTCCTTCCTGATCGTGGTCGGCACGCTGTTGGTGGCCGAAGCTTTCGGTGCTCATGTGCCCAAGGGATACGTGTATTTCGCAATGGCGTTCTCGCTCGGCGTCGAAGCGCTCAATATCCGGATGCGCAAGAGCATGAATCGCAAGCTGAAAGAACCGGTCAAGCTCGGCAAGGACATGCCGAATTAGTTGCCCTGTCGGCCGCACCTCGTCCGTGCGGCCAGATTCTATGAGGACTCACCATGACGCTCGATACCTGGCTTGCTTTCCTGGTTGCCTGTTGGGTAATCAGCCTGTCGCCGGGCGCCGGGGCTATCGCGTCCATGTCCTGCGGTTTGCAGTACGGGTTCTGGCGCGGCTATTGGAATGCGATCGGCCTGCAACTCGCACTGGCATTGCAGATCGCCGTGGTGGCGGCTGGCGTCGGTGCGGTGCTGGCTACATCATCGCTGGCGTTCAGCCTGATCAAGTGGTTCGGTGTCGCCTATCTGTTATGGCTGGCGCTGAAGCAATGGCAGGCAGTGCCGGAGCTGCTCGATGACAGCGCGGCGCCACGGCCCATCGGGCGGCCTTTGACGCTCGTGCTGCGCGGCTTTCTGGTCAACGCAAGCAACCCCAAGGCAATCGTGTTCATCCTTGCCGTGTTGCCACAGTTTCTCGACCCGCAGCGCGATCTGGTGCTGCAGTACCTGCACATGGGTAGCACTATGGTGGTGGTCGATCTGATCGTTATGGCGGGTTATACCGGCTTGGCTGCAAGGGTTTTGCGATTACTACGTACGCCACGCCAGCAGCGAATGGTCAACCGTAGCTTTGCTGTCATGTTCGCCGGGGCGGCCGGCTTGCTGGCAACTGTACGACGGGCCGTAGTGTGAGCGCAGGCGAGAGCTTGCGGGTCTGGGTTGACGCAGACGCGTGCCCGAAAGCGGCGAAGGATCAGTTGATCAAGTTCGCACTGAAGCGCAGGTTCGAGGTGGTCCTGGTTGCAGGGCAAAGTCAGATAAAGCCGGCGTTCGCCTGTGTCCGTTTGATCGTGGTGCCGAGTGGCCCGGACGCGGCTGATGATTACCTGGTTGAAAACGCTCAGCGTGGCGAGCTTGTGATCTGTAGCGATGTCCCACTGGCGGATCGGCTGGTAAAGAAGGGCGTCGCGGCCCTTGACCCACGCGGACGCGAGTTCGACGAGCGCAACATGGGTGATCGTCTAGCGGTACGTAACCTGTTCACCGATCTGCGCGAGCAGGGTCAAGCGGGCGGCGGGCAGGCCGCCTACGGCGAGCGGGATCGCCAGGCTTTTGCAAATTCCTTGGACCGGCTGCTCACTCGAATGGCACTGGCGACCAGTCGCTAGACTGGAGCGAGGTCACAGTCGAAGCCGGCGATGGCTGCCATTTTTCCCCGCGCTTGTTACCTGTGATCCAGATTCAGCCGCACAGGTAGGTACCCGTACCGACAGCTACCAGTAGCCCTTCGTCATTGTGCAGTTCGGAGCGAACCACGGCGACCTTGTTGCCAGAGCGCAGCAGTGTCGCGCTGGCGCTGAAGCTCTGGCCCCGGCCGGGGCGGAGGTAGTCGATGCGAAGGTCAATTGTGCCCAGACGAGACAGCCGCAGCGCACGTTCCTCAGCGGTCAGGTGCCGGTGCTTGTCGAGCGAGCCGATCATGGCCATGGCGCCTCCAGCAACATCGAGCAGCGAGGCGATTACACCCCCGTGCAGGATCCCGTGTACGAAGTTGCCGACCAACTCCTGTTTCATCGGCAAATGCATGACGATGCGCTCGTGCGAAACCTGGTCAAGCTCTATGCCCAGGTAACTATTGAAGGGAATGCGCTCGAACAGCTGGCGGACGGCTTGCTGCTGTTCTTCGATGCTGTCGATCTTGGGGGTGTTCATAGGGGCACGCTTGCTTGGCAGTTCGGGTCAAACTGCCCGAAGCGCGCCGTTGTCCGCCAGTGCTGCGGCGCTAGAGCCGGTAGGATTGGCGGTATAGCCCTGCAACACGCCCAAGCTCCGAGTCTTCTCCGGAGGCTGGGCATTGCGGGCGAGACGCTAGCTGGCGCTCGTCAACTCCAACACCTGATCGACCAGCTTGTAGATGCCGCTCGCGGCCTCGCTAATGGACTGTGCAAGCATGTACGCCGGCGTCGTGACCAGTTTGTGCGTGGGGTCCACGACAATGTCACCAACTTCGCATGCTTTGTGGTCGGCGCCCATCTCGCGTGATGCCACCGCTGCCGGATCCTCGTCGCTGCCTAGCGTACAGACCACACCGTGACCGAAGATCTGTGCGGCCATCGTCGGAGCGATGCACATCATTCCAACCGGCTTACCTGCTTTGGCAAATGCCTGTGCCAGCTCCAGTACATCCGGAAGCATATGGCTAGCCGCGCCCTGGCTGGCGAAGTTCGACAGGTTTTTTGCAGCGCCGAACCCGCCCGGCATGATGAGCGCGTCGAACTCGTCTGCTCGGGCTTCACGCAAATCTTTGATCTCGCCTCGGGCCAGGCGTGCTGACTCGATGAGTACGTTACGGCTTTCGGGCATTTCCTCCCCGGTGAGATGGTTGATCACGTGCATCTGGGCAATGTTTGGCGCGAAACACTGGACGTGTGCGCCACGCTGATCCAGGCGCAACAGGGTAATAACGCTTTCGTAAATCTCGGAACCGTCGTAGACGCCACAGCCGGAGAGAATCACGGCGACTTTTCTGTTCATAGCTACTCCTCGGGTGATCAACAGCCCGACAGATACCGGGCGATAGATTGAATGCTAATGCGTAGTCGATTCACTGATAAGTCTACGTCTCGCTCGTTTGATCGGCCGGCGCGTTCGGCGTTCGCATCGCGCAGGCTCTAGCCGGTGAGCTTCAGCCCGACGGTTAGTTGATCAAAGCACTGGCAGAGGCTGCTTTGGGTAACGACAATGGGGCCTAGATTACTCGCCGAGCCGGATGACGTGGTCATCAAACCGTCATATGGTCGGCTTATAACCGTCATATTCGCCCGTACTGCGGGCCAGGAGTCTGTTGTGAGTTTCGTGCCTGCAAACCGGTTGTTTCCTGCCACTCGCCTGCGCCGTAACCGCCGTGATGATTTTTCCCGTCGATTGGTGCGCGAAAATGTTTTGAGCGTGGACGATCTGATACTGCCAGTGTTCGTGCTTGATGGGGAAAACCGCCGCGAGCAGGTGCCGTCGATGCCTGGCGTAGAGCGTCTTTCCATTGACCTGTTGCTGGAAGAGGCTGCCGAGCTGGTGGCTTTAGGTATCCCGGCTCTTGCACTGTTTCCGGTAACCCCGCTTGAAAAGAAATCACTCGACGCGGCGGAAGCCTGGAATCCCGACGGTATTGCCCAGCGCGCTACCCGCGCGCTGCGTGAGCGCTTCCCGGACCTTGGCATTATCACTGACGTCGCGCTCGACCCCTTCACCACGCATGGTCAAGACGGCATTCTTGACGATCAGGGCTATGTGCAGAACGACGTCACGGTCGATGCGCTCGTCCGCCAAGCGCTGTCCCACGCCGAGGCGGGCGCTCAGGTTGTTGCGCCATCGGACATGATGGACGGGCGCATCCAGGCCATTCGTGAAGCGCTTGAAGTGGCCGATCATCACAACGTGCGGATCATGGCCTATTCGGCGAAATACGCCAGTGCCTACTATGGCCCGTTCCGCGATGCGGTGGGCTCGGCTGCAAACCTGGGTAAGGGCAGCAAAAACACCTATCAGATGGACCCGGCCAACGGTGATGAGGCACTGCACGAAGTCGGTGCTGATCTTTCCGAAGGCGCCGACATGGTCATGGTCAAGCCGGGCATGCCCTATCTGGATATCCTCTGGCGCGTCAAAGATGCCTTTAGGGTGCCCACCTTCGTCTATCAGGTAAGCGGCGAATACGCGATGCACATGGCGGCGATCCAGAACGGCTGGTTGAGCGATGCCGTCATTCTCGAGTCGCTGACAGCCTTCAAACGCGCCGGCGCTGATGGCATTCTCACTTACTTCGCCAAGCAGGCGGCACAACAATTAAAGCAGGGGCGATGAGCCCTTCCGAGGCAGACCGATGACCAATCAGGGACTCAGCGAAAGCGACTTGCAGCTTGCGCCAGTCGAGGCGCAGCCCCTCGAGGAGATGGCCCTACCGGCCGAACTGGAGAAGGTGGAGGACGCACCGGCGCCGCCGGCGCCGCCGCCGAACCTGGATGACAACAGCCTTTACATCCACCGCGAGCTGTCGCAGCTGCAATTCAATATCCGCGTACTGGAACAGGCGCTGGATGAGTCCTATCCGTTGCTTGAGCGGCTTAAATTTCTGTTGATCTTCTCCAGCAACCTCGACGAGTTTTTCGAGATTCGTGTCGCCGGGTTGAAGAAGCAGGTGACCTTCGCCCGCGAGCAGGCCGGCGCCGACGGCTTGCAGCCGCATCAGGCGCTGGCCCGGATTTCCGAACTGGTTCACGACCAGGTCAACCGGCAGTATTCGATCCTCAACGAAATCCTGCTGCCTGAACTGGCCAAGCATCAGGTGCGTTTTGTTCGTCGCCGTCATTGGACTGCGAAGATAAAGACCTGGGTGCGCCGTTTTTTTCGAGACGAAATTGCGCCGATCATCACACCGATCGGTCTGGACCCAACCCACCCGTTTCCGTTGCTGGTCAACAAAAGCCTCAACTTCATCGTCGAACTGGAAGGCATCGATGCGTTCGGGCGTGACTCGGGTTTGGCGATCATTCCTGCGCCACGCCTGTTGCCGCGGGTAATCCGCGTGCCGGAAGAAGTGGGCGGCACCGGAGCCAACCACGTCTTCTTGTCCTCAATGATCCACGCGCACGCCGACGATCTGTTTCACGGCATGAAGGTCAAGGGTTGCTATCAGTTCCGTCTGACGCGTAACGCTGACCTTTCGGTCGATACCGAGGACGTCGATGACCTGGCGCGCGCACTTCGTGGAGAGCTTATCTCGCGGCGCTATGGCGATGCCGTGAGGTTGGAAGTGGTCGACACCTGTCCCAAGCATCTTGCCGACTTCCTGCTCAAGCAATTCAACCTGAGCGAAAGCGAGCTGTACCGCGTCAATGGGCCGGTCAACCTGACCAGGCTGTTCAGCATCACGGGGCTGGATAGTCATCCCGAACTTCAGTACATGCCGTTCACGCCTGCAATTCCGAAGCTGCTGCAGAACAGCGAAAACATTTTCAGCGTGGTTGGCAAACAGGACATCCTCCTGCTTCACCCCTACGAGTCGTTTACGCCAGTAGTGGACCTCCTGCGCGAGGCGGCGAAAGACCCCTGTGTATTGGCAGTCAAACAGACGCTATACCGCTCTGGCGCCAATTCAGAAATCGTCGATGCGTTGGTTGAGGCTGCACGTAACGGCAAGGAGGTCACTGCGGTTATCGAGCTGCGCGCGCGCTTTGATGAGGAGTCCAACCTGCAACTGGCTAGTCGCCTGCAGCAGGCCGGAGCGGTGGTTATCTACGGCGTAGTGGGGTACAAGACTCACGCCAAGATGATGCTGATTCTGCGCCGTGAGAACGGTGAGCTGCGACGTTACGCCCATCTCGGCACGGGCAACTACCACGCCGGAAACGCCCGGCTGTACACCGACTACAGCTTGCTGACCTCGGACGACGCGCTCTGCGAAGATGTCTCCAAGCTGTTCAGCCAGCTGATAGGCATGGGTAAGACCATGCGTATGAAAAAGCTGCTGCACGCTCCGTTCACGCTGAAAAAAGCGCTGCTCGACATGATCGCGCAGGAGACCCAGCACGCCAGCGAAGGCAAGCCTGCGCACATCATCCTCAAGGTCAACTCGCTGACTGACGCCAAAATGATCCGTGCGCTATACAAAGCCAGCCAGACTGGCGTTCGCATCGACCTGATCGTGCGCGGCATGTGTTGTTTGCGGCCGGGAATCGTCGGGGTGTCTCATAACATTCAGGTGCGCTCGATCATTGGTCGCTTCCTTGAGCACAGTCGTGTGTTCTATTTCCTCAATGGCGGGGACGAAAAGCTCTATCTGTCCAGTGCTGACTGGATGGAGCGCAACCTGGATCGCAGGGTCGAGACCTGCTTCCCGGTTGAGGGTAAGAAGCTGGTGACTCGTGTGAAAAAGGAGCTTGAAGGGTTCCTGACCGACAACACCCAGAGCTGGACCCTGCAGCCCGACGGCGGTTACTTGCGAAACAGCCCGAGCGGTAATCAGAACGCTAGGAACGTGCAGAACAGTCTTTTGGAGCGGCTCGGTAGTCCGATTGCTCGATAAGGGATCAAGCGCAAGGCGGGCGGTAAGCCCGCCGATACGCAGGGCTCACCGCACTGTCAGAGTAAAGTCGATTCGCTTCAGCCATTCAGCCTCTAGAGCGAAATCGGCCTGGGTCAACGGGTTCTCGTTCAGCCAGCCTTCCGGAAAAGCCACGTCTAGGCTGTTGTCGCCTGCCTTGAGCTGAAACACGGGTGCCTGCTGTGGGCCGCGGATGTGATGAAACAGGATGGCGAAGCGCAGCAGCACGCAGAGTCGGGTCAGCTTGACGCCTTCCTCGCTCAGTTCCTCGAATTTCTGCTTGGGTATGTTGCGGCGGTGGCCCCGAACTAGCAGAGCCAGCATCTGCTGGTCCTGCCGTGAGAAGCCGGGCAGGTCGGAATGCTCGATCAGGTAGGCGCCGTGTTTGTGGTAGTGGTAGTGCGCGATGTCCAGCCCTACCTCATGGATCCGCGCCGCCCAGCTGAGCAGTTCCCGCAGCCACTCTTCATCCAGTGCCCAATCCTTTGCGACCTGGTCGAAGGCCTCTAGTGCCTTGCTTTCAACGCGGGCTGCCTGTTCGGTGTCAACGTGATAGCGCTCCATCAGAAAATTGAGGGTGCGGTCGCGGATGTCTTCTTGATGATGCCGGCCGATCAGGTCGTAGAGCACGCCTTCACGCAGCGCGCCCTCGGAGTGCGCCATGCTGGTGAGTTCCAGCGCGTCGAATATCGCTTCGACAATGGCGAGACCTGCGGGAAAGATCCCTTTGCGGTCCGGCTTAATCCCATCCATGTCCAGCTTTTCAACGTCGCCCAGCTTGAACAGCTTGCGCTTAAGCCAGCCAATGCCTTCGGCGGTGACGTCGCCATTGCTCAGCCCGGCGCCTTTGATCGCCAGGCCTACAGCGCGAATCGTACCTGAGGCGCCCACCGCATCCTGCCAGCCAAGGCGGCGCAGGCCATGCTCGATGCTCATCAGCTCCAGTCTCGCTGCGGTGTAGGCCTGGGCGTAGCGGGCTGGCGTGATTTTGCCATCCTGGAAAAAACGTTGGGTAAAGCTCACGCAACCCATTTGCAGGCTTTCTCGCAGCAGCGAATCGAAACCTTCGCCGATGATGAACTCGGTGCTGCCTCCGCCGATATCGACGACCAGGCGCTTGCCAGCAGAAGTGGGGAAGGTGTGCGACACGCCCAGATAGATAAGCCGTGCTTCTTCGCGCCCGGAAATGACCTCAACCTGATGATTGATGATGCTCTCCGCCTGGCGGATGAACTGGGCGCGATTGCGAGCTTCACGCAGGGCATTGGTGCCAACCACGCGCACAGCGCCCTGTGGGAGGTGATTGACCAGCTGAGCAAAGCGGCGAAGGCAGTCTAGGCCGCGCTGCATGGCAGCGTTGTCGAGTTGCCGGTTTTCGTCGATACCCGCAGCTAATTGGACCTTTTCGCCAAGTCGCTCGAGTATGCGCATCTCGCCGTTGCTGGTGCGGGCCAGCACCATGTGGAAGCTGTTCGAGCCGAGATCGAGGGCGGCGATCATCGGAAAGGGTTCGGCGGCTAGTGGGCGCATGGGGCAGTCTCTGTGCAAAACCCCGACATCCTGACATGATCGTCGACATCCGCCAACGCGCAGCACTGCGTCACAGTTGCCGAGCGCCCAAGCCCGACGGCGAATCCGCTGGCTATTGACCAAGCGACAAGCTGCGACTTTCGATCCGCACCAAGCCGGGCTATGATGGCGTCACTTCTGTTTTGACCCTGGAGAAACTCCATGAGCGAATACATCAACAATGTCAGCGACAGCAGCTTCGAGCAGGACGTGCTCCAGGCCGATGGCCACGTTCTTGTCGACTACTGGGCTGAGTGGTGCGGCCCATGCAAGATGATCGCTCCGGTACTCGATGAGATCGCCAAGGAATACGAAGGTAGACTCAAAGTTTGCAAGCTGAACATCGACGAGAACCAGGAGACGCCTCCAAAGTATGGTGTGCGTGGTATCCCGACCCTGATGCTCTTCAAGAACGGCAACGTTGAAGCGACCAAGGTGGGCGCCCTGTCCAAGTCGCAGCTGGCCGCGTTTCTGGATAGCAATATCTGATTCTGACGGCTGATATCGAAAGCCCCCGCTAAAAGCGGGGGCTTTTTTATAACGGCAGGGTGGACGCTTCGCCTGCACGGTGCTAAATTCGGTCTCGCGACGCATCTCCGTCGCCCTCTGCATGCCGTCGCCGACGCACTTCAGCCTCATAAAGCACAACGAACCTGTTCGTCTCTTGCTGCGCGGCTTCTCAAGCTAATCGCTTTCTTCACCCCTTCTGACTCTTTCTATGAATCTGACCGAACTTAAGCAAAAGCCCATCACCGAACTGCTGGAAATGGCCGAACAGATGGGCATCGACAACATGGCCCGTTCGCGCAAGCAGGACGTGATTTTCTCTCTGCTGAAAAAGCACGCGAAAAGCGGTGAGGAAATTTCCGGTGATGGCGTGCTGGAGATCCTGCAGGATGGCTTCGGCTTCCTGCGCTCCGCGGATTCGTCCTATCTCGCCGGACCAGACGACATTTACGTCTCGCCGAGCCAGATCCGCCGCTTCAACCTGCGTACCGGTGACACAATCGTCGGCAAGATCCGGCCGCCGAAAGAAGGCGAGCGTTATTTCGCGCTGCTTAAAGTCGACACGATCAACTTTGATCGACCGGAAAATGCAAAGAGCAAGATTCTGTTCGAAAACCTGACGCCCTTGTTTGCCAACAAGCGTCTGACGATGGAAGCTGGCAACGGCTCTACCGAAGACCTTACCGGTCGCGTGATCGACCTTTGTGCTCCGATCGGCAAGGGTCAGCGTGGTCTTATCGTCGCGCCGCCAAAGGCGGGCAAGACGATCATGCTGCAGAACATCGCCAGCAACATCACTCGCAACAACCCGGAGTGCCACCTCATCGTTCTGCTGATCGACGAGCGCCCGGAAGAAGTGACCGAAATGCAACGCACCGTACGCGGTGAAGTGGTCGCCTCTACCTTCGACGAGCCGCCGACCCGCCACGTGCAGGTCGCTGAAATGGTGATCGAGAAGGCCAAGCGCCTGGTCGAGCACAAGAAGGACGTGGTCATTCTGCTCGACTCCATCACCCGTCTGGCGCGCGCCTATAACACCGTTATCCCGAGCTCCGGCAAGGTGCTCACCGGCGGTGTCGATGCGCATGCCCTGGAGAAACCAAAGCGCTTCTTTGGTGCAGCCCGGAACATCGAGGAAGGCGGCAGTCTGACCATACTCGCCACCGCGCTGGTGGAGACCGGTTCGAAGATGGACGAGGTGATCTACGAAGAATTCAAGGGCACCGGTAACCTTGAGCTCCAGCTGGACCGTCGCATCGCGGAAAAGCGGGTATTCCCGGCCATCAACATCAACCGTTCGGGTACTCGCCGCGAAGAGTTGCTGACCAGCGAAGAAGAGCTGCAACGCATCTGGATTCTGCGCAAGCTGCTGCACCCGATGGACGAAACCGCCGCCATCGAGTTCCTGCTCGACAAGCTCAAGGACACCAAGACCAACGACGAATTCTTCATGTCGATGAAGCGCAAGTAAGGTCTGGTTGTTGCTATAAAGGCCGGGGAAACCCGGCCTTTTCATATCCGCAGGTTTCGAATCGGTATGCACGAGCGCTACACTTTTCGCCCCGAAACCTGCCGGTCCCTGTGAGGCTCAAGCATGCAGTATCGCGATTTGCGCGACTTTATCCGAGGTCTGGAACAGCGCGGTGAACTCAAGCGCGTTTCTACAGCGGTTTCCCCGGTGCTGGAGATGACCGAGATCTGCGACCGCACCTTGCGCAAGCAGGGTCCAGCGCTGCTCTTCGAAAACCCGACCGGCTTCGATATGCCGGTGCTCGGCAACTTGTTTGGCACGCCCAAGCGTGTCGCGCTGGGGATGGGGGCCGAAGAGGTTTCGGAGCTGCGTGAGATCGGTAAGTTGCTGGCTTTTCTAAAGGAGCCGGAGCCGCCGAAGGGGCTGAAGGATGCCTGGAGCAAGCTGCCGATCTACAAAAAGGTCATCAGCATGGCGCCGAAGGTACTCAAGGACGCGGCCTGCCAGGAAGTGGTTATCGAGGGTGACGATGTGGACCTGGCCGCGTTGCCGGTGCAAACCTGCTGGCCGGGCGATGCTGGGCCGCTGATTACCTGGGGTCTGACGATCACCAAAGGGCCTAACAAGGAGCGTCAGAACCTAGGGATCTACCGGCAACAGGTGATCGGGCGTAACAAGGTGATCATGCGCTGGCTCAGTCATCGTGGCGGTGCGCTGGATTTCCGCGAATGGTGCGAGAAATATCCTGATCGGCCCTATCCGGTTGCGGTGGCGCTCGGGGCAGATCCGGCAACCATTCTCGGTGCGGTTACTCCGGTCCCGGATTCATTGTCCGAGTATGCGTTCGCCGGCTTGTTGCGAGGCAGCCGTACCGAGCTGGTCAAATGCCGCGGCAACGAGCTGCAGGTGCCGGCAGGTGCGGAGATCGTCTTGGAGGGGTATATCCAGCCTGGCGAGATGGCCGACGAAGGGCCTTATGGCGACCATACTGGCTACTACAACGAAGTCGACCGCTTCCCGGTCTTCACCGTCGAGCGCATCACTAAGCGTCGCGATGCGATTTATCACAGTACCTATACCGGCCGGCCCCCAGATGAGCCGGCCATTCTAGGTGTCGCGCTCAACGAAGTTTTCGTACCGATCCTGCAAAAGCAGTTCCCGGAAATTACCGATTTTTATCTGCCGCCCGAAGGGTGCTCTTACCGCATGGCCGTGGTGACCATGAAGAAGCAGTACCCAGGACACGCCAAGCGCGTGATGTTGGGTGTGTGGAGCTTCCTGCGGCAGTTCATGTACACCAAATTCGTCATCGTGACCGACGATGACATCAACGCACGGGATTGGAATGACGTTATTTGGGCGATCACCACGCGCATGGACCCGAAGCGCGATACGGTACTGATCGAAAACACGCCGATCGATTACCTGGACTTCGCCTCACCGGTGTCAGGTCTGGGGAGCAAGATGGGGCTTGATGCGACTCATAAATGGCCTGGTGAGACCAGCCGTGAATGGGGGCGCGCAATCGTGCAGGATGAAGCGGTCAAGCGTCGAGTCGACGAACTCTGGGCCGAGCTCGGCATCGACTGATGACCGGCCTCGTACACATTCAGGTGTTGGATTGATGAAAGTAACCCTGCAACCCTCCGGTGCGGTGCTCGATGTCGAGCGCGGAGAGCTGATCCTCGACGCTGCGCGCCGGCTGGGCTATGACTGTCCGCAAGCATGCCGCAATGGTAATTGCTTGATATGCGCCGCGCTGCTGGTTGACGGCCGGGTGCGTCAGCGTGGTGAAAGCCATGACCACGGTGAAGTCTTCGCCTGCCTTGCAGAGCCCGAAGAAGATTGTGTTCTGCTGTGGGATGGCGTGCTCGCACCAGGGGAATTCCCGGTGCGCACGCTCAGTTGCCAGCTAATAAGCTGCGAAGAGGTTGGCGGTGACGTGTTTCGCCTGTTGCTGCGCGCTCCGGCTGGGAAGCCTCCGCGTTACCACGCCGGGCAGTACCTGCTCCTGGAGCGCAAGGATGGCGAGTACGGAGCTTTTTCTCTGGCATCGGCGCCGGGACGCGAGCGCGAACTGGAGCTGCATGTGCTAGCACGCGAGCCGTCGGCAATCGATTTGCTTGAACACATTCGACGAGCTGGGACGGCTCGCGTGCAGATGCCGTTCGGCGATACTCATCTCGCCGAGCTCCCTGATGGGCCGCTGGTGCTGATTGCCGCTGGGACCGGTATGGCGCAGATGCAAAGTCTGATCGAGTACTGTCGGGCCGAAGGCTTTGCCCACCCCGTGCATCTCTACTGGGGAGTGCGTCGTCCTGAAGACTTCTATCGGCTGCCGCATTGGCAGGAGTGGCAGCAGATGCCGAACCTCTTCCTGCATCAGGTCGTTAGCGACGTATGTAACTGGAACGGACGTTGCGGTATGTTGCACGACGCCGTCTGCGAAGATTTCAGCGATCTCGGCTCTGTTCATGTCTATGCCAGCGGTTCGCCGGCGATGATCTACGGCACGCTGGATGCATTGGTGGAAGCGGGTATGGACGCGAAGCAGATGCGAGCGGATGTGTTTGCATATGCGCCGCGGGATGTTGGCTGAGCCTGGCGTACCGATAGTTCGTGGATGAGGGAGATCGCCCTCCGTACCTCTGCCCATCGTCGAGCCAGGCGCGGCTCAGCGCGCCTGGCGTTGTTGCAAGAGCAGGTTGTTGTAGCCGCTCGCCGATAGCGTTTTCTGGGCCTGGCCCAACTGCTCCCGGTTGGCGAATGGGCCAACCAGGACGCGATACCAGTCCTCATCGCGCACGGTAACGTTTTCGACACGCACATCCTGTCCTAGCAAGATGATTTGCGCTCTGACCTTTTCTGCCTCGGGCTGCTTGCGGAACGAGCCGGCTTGCAAGAAGAACTGAGTGACCGGAGCCTTCGCAACTGTAGGCGGAGGCGGCGGGACCTGGCCGTTCAGGGCTGCCTCAGCACGTGCGGCATCAATCTTGGCGGCCTCTTCCGGCGTCACCGGCTTGGGCGGCTCAGGTTGTGGTGCTTCCGGCGGCACGATCACTTCCGATTCCGGAAGCAGTGTATAGAAATCGTACTTGGGTTTTACCGGCTGGTCCGTAGCGGCTGGGGAGCGCCGCGGCTGCTCCTTTGGCTTGGGCGCGTCCTTAGCGCGTTTGATCTCGTCACCCCCGGGTTCAAGATTCATCAGGAACACGATGAACCCCCCGATGACCAGGCCGCAAACCAGCCAGACCCAACCCGGAACAGGCCTCTTGGCCGGCGCCTGGTAGCGGCTCGCACCACGTTTAGGGGCGGGTTTCTTCTTGGCAGCCACTTACATCCGCTCCAGCGTTTCCAGGCCTAGTAATTCCAGCCCCTGTTTAAGGGTCTTGCCGGTGAGCGCCGCCAGCTTCAAGCGGCTCTGCTTCACTGTTTCATTTTCTGCCGAGAGGATCGGGCAATGCTCGTAGAAACTAGAGAACAGGCCCGCCAGGTCATACAGATAGGTGCATAGCAGATGCGGGACGCCTTTCTCACCGACGTTGTTGAGCACCTCCGCGAACTGCGCCAACTTGGAACCGAGGGCCTGCTCTTGCTCGGCCTCCAATTGAATCGATCCTGGCAATACGTCCATCTCGGCACCGAGCTTGCGAAATATGCTGGCGACCCGGGTGTAGGCGTACAGGAGATAGGGGGCCGTGTTGCCCTCGAAACTCAGCATTTGCTCGAAGTTGAAGCTGTAGTCACTGGTGCGGTGCTTGGACAGGTCGGCGTACTTGACTGCGCCAATCCCAACGGCTCTCGCAATTCGCCTCAGCTCTGTCTCGTCGAGCTCCGGGTTCTTGCCTTTCACCAGTTCATAGGCGCGCAGCTCAGCTTCATCGAGCAAGTCGACCAGCTTCACGGTGCCGCCATCGCGTGTTTTGAACGGGCGGCCATCGGCGCCGTTCATGGTGCCGAAGCCCATGTGCTCAAGCTGCATGTCCGGGGCGACGAAGCCGGCTCGGCGGGCAACCTCGAAGGCCATCTGGAAGTGCAGCGCCTGCCGCTGATCGACGAAGTACAGTGCCCGGTCAGCGCCCAGCTGCTGGCTGCGATAGCGCATAGACGCCAAATCGGTGGTGGCGTACAGGTAGCCACCGCCGGCTTTCTGAACAATCACGGGCAATGGATTGCCCTCAGCATTCTTGAACTCATCGAGAAACACGCACTGCGCGCCATTGCTCTCGCTGAGCAGCCCCTGTGTTTGCAGCGATGCGACAATATCGCCCAGCTCGGCGTTATAAGCGCTTTCGCCTTTGACGTCTGCGGGGGTGAGTTTGACATTGAGACGGTCGTATACCTTTTGGCAATGCGACAGCGATATCTCATTGAAGCGTGTCCAGAGGCGCAGGCAGTCGGCGTCCCCGGCCTGCAGCTTCACCACTAGCTCGCGGGCGCGATCCGCGAATTCACTGGACTCGTCGAAACGCTGCTTGGCAGCTCGGTAAAAGTGCTCAAGGTCGGATAGTTCTGTTTCAGCTGCGGCCGGGTTCTCCTCCAGATAAGCCAGCAGCATGCCGAACTGGGTGCCCCAATCGCCAACGTGGTTCTGCCGAATCACGTCATCGCCGAGAAATTCAAGTACGCGCGCTACAGCATCGCCAATGATGGTCGAGCGCAGATGGCCGACGTGCATTTCTTTAGCCAGGTTGGGCGAGGAAAGGTCAACAACGACGCGCTGCTTCGGACCTGCCTTGCTGACGCACAGCTGAGGGTCGGCAAGCGCCGTGTCGAGGCGCTGGGCCAACGCGGCGCTGTTCTGAAAGAAGTTCAGGAAGCCAGGGCCTGCGATCTCAACCTTGCTGACGCTTGGGTCTGCGGGCAGCGCCTCGATCAGCTTTTGCGCTAGGTCTCTGGGCTTCATCCCGGCGGGCTTTGCCAGCATCATGGCAATATTGCTTGCGAAGTCCCCGTGGGTCTTGTCGCGGGTGTTCTCCACCTGGATGGTCGGGCTCGATCCTTCCGGCAGCACGCCTTCTGCTGTGAGGCGTGCCAAGGCTTGCTGGATCAGGTGGCGAATACTGTCTTTCATGATTTGCTCGGTCGGCCGGAGGCTTTGGTCGAAAGCTAGGCATTATCGGTGCCCGAGGGGCGAACCTTCAAGGCTTAAGGCGCTTAGTTGCGGTGGGTATGCAGATGGCTTGCGTCAGAACAGGTCGATCGGGTCTACATCAAGTGACCAGCGTACGGTACGGCTGCCTGGCAGCGCTTCCACTTGCGGTAACCATGCGCTCAATAGTTTGTGCAGTGGCGCGCGGGCATTGGCCTGCAGCAACAGCTGTGCGCGGAATCGCCCGGCTCGTCTTTCCATTGGGGCGGGCACCGGTCCCAGCAACTCGACACCGGTCAGGCCAAGCTCGTTCAGGATATGTTCGGCCTGGCTACAGGCCTCGTCGAGAAAGGCTTCGGCTTGGCCGGGTTTACCGGCCTCGGCGCGCACTAGGGCAAGATGGCTAAAGGGCGGCAAGCCAGCCGCCCGACGCTCGCTCAACGCCTGGTCAGCGAAGGCGAAATAGCCTTCTTCAGTCAGTTGGACCAGCAGAGGATGATCGGCCAGATGGGTCTGGATGATGACCTTGCCCGCTTCTTCGGCCCGGCCCGCACGGCCTGCCACCTGCACGATGAGTTGCGCCATTCGTTCGCTGGCGCGGAAATCGGCAGAGAACAAGCCGCCATCTGCATCGAGAACCGCGACCAGAGTGACGCGTGGGAAGTGATGGCCCTTAGCGAGCATCTGGGTGCCCACCAGCAAACAGGGTTCTCCGCGGTTGATAGTGGCCAGCAACTGCTCCATCGAACCCTTGCGGGATGTGCTATCCCGGTCGATGCGTAGCACAGGGTACTCAGGGAACAGCACGCCAAGCCTGTCTTCCGCCCGCTCGGTACCTGCGCCTACCGGTCTGAGATCGAGCTTTTTGCAGTCTGGACAATCATGCGGCGGTCGCTCAGCGTGCCCACAGTGATGACAGCGCAACTCGTTGTGGCGCTGGTGCAGCGTCATGCGAGCGTCACAGCGCGGACACTGACTGATCCACCCACAGTCGTGACACAGCAGTGAGGGCGCAAAGCCGCGCCTGTTAAGAAACACCAGTACCTGTTGGCCGGCGGCAAGCGTCTGGGACATGGCCTGCTGTAATGGGCCGGATATACCTGAGTCGAGCGGGCGGCTCTTTATGTCGAGGCGGAGGAAGCGCGGCGGCTGCGCACCACCGGCTCGCTCGGTCAGTTTCAAAAGTCCGTAGCGTCCGATATGGGCATTGTGCAGGCTTTCCAGTGACGGCGTTGCCGAGCCCAGCAGAATCGGCAAATTCTCCTGGCGTGCCCTGACAACGGCTAGGTCGCGGGCGTGATAGCGCAGGCCCTCCTGCTGTTTGTAGGACGCATCGTGTTCTTCATCGAGAATGATCAGCCCCGGATTTTTCATCGGGGTAAATAGCGCGGAGCGGGTACCAATAATGATGTCCGCCTCTCCGTCCCGAGCTGCAAGCCAGGCGTCGAGCCGTTCGCGGTCGTTGACATTGGAGTGCAGCAGCGCGATGCGGGCATTGAAGCGCTTCTCGAAACGGGCCAGGGTCTGGGGACCGAGATTGATTTCCGGGATCAGCACCAGTGCCTGCTTGCCGGCTTCCAGCACTTGGTGGATGAGCTGCAGATAGACCTCGGTCTTTCCGCTTCCGGTGACGCCCGCGAGCAGGGATGCCTGAAAGCCGTCCAGGCCTGCTCGAATAGCCTCATATGCGGCACGTTGCTGCTGATTCAGAGGGAGTTCAGGCTGCAGCAGCCAGCCACCCTGGTGTCGATGACTCTGATTGCGGCGTCGGGTTTCGACGCGTAGCAGGCCTTTCTGTAGAAGGGGCTCGAGACTGTCCCTGCTCAACTGCAGTTGGGTCAGTAGAGAGTGAGGCACGCCGTGCGGATGCTGAGCAATGGTTTTCAACGCTTCGCGCTGGCGTGGTGCTCGGCTCAGTCTCGGGTCCTCTGGACGCGCGCCGTTAGCGGCGTGCCAAAAACGTTCCTGCCTCGCCTCGGCAGGTTCGCCCTGGCGCAGCAGGACTGGCAGCGCCCAGCTGAGTGTGTCGCCTAGGCTGTGCTGGTAATACTGGGCAGTCCATAAACACAGCTTGAAGAGCGGCGCGGGTAGAGGAGAGCTCGAATCCAGCAGTTCCAAGGCCGGCTTTAGCTTCGCCTCGGGGACCTCGCTGTGACTGACGACCTCCACCAGTATTGCGACAATTTCACGTCGGCCAAACGGTACTCTCAGGCGCATGCCCGGCTGTAGTGCTACGTGCGGGACGCCAGCAGGCGGCAGGTAATCAAAGAGTCTGCGCAGCGGTGAGGGCAGGGCGAGGCGGAGTATCGTTCGGGGCACACGGAAATCCTTGGCGACGAACGCTGATCTTAAACGATCCGAGGGTGTAGCAGGCGGCAAGTGAGCCGGTCGCTCCGCTGTAACTGAAGGGCGCGCCATTTATCGACCTGATCAGCTGTCCTTGCATCACTGTCGGGCTCTGGTAGTATTCGCACCCTTACGTGCGGTACTCGACATAGGGTCGGGTGGCGGCACAAATTCCAGAGGATTTACCATGAAGCCTGATATTCATCCGAACTACGTAGAAATCGACGCCACCTGTAGCTGCGGCAACGTAATCAAGACTCGCTCTACGCTGGCCAAGGATCTGAGCATCGACGTGTGCTCCGAGTGCCACCCTTTCTATACCGGCAAGCAGAAGGTACTGGATACCGGCGGCCGTATCGACCGCTTCAAGCAGCGCTTTGGTGTGTTCGGCGCCAAGTAACAGGCTGCTGTGGCTTCGGAAAGTCGATAAGATTTTCCAGGCATCTAAAAAAGGCGTCCCAAGTGGGCGCCTTTTTCGTTTCTGTCTCTGCCCGTTCCAAGTGACAGCATCCTGCTTGGCCAGCGAGCCTCCGCCTCGGCTGAAAGTGTCGACGGTGCCTACGCTGAAAGTCGTAGCGTCAGCACTTGACAGTCAGCTTTCTCGCTAACTTGTGACGGCGCGCGGTCTTGGCGTATCCTCGACCCCCTGTCTGTCCCAGCAAAATAAGCGGAAATGCCTCATGAATGACCTGAAAACTGCCGCTCTCGACTATCACTCCCAGCCACGTCCGGGGAAGCTGAGCGTCGAGCTGACCAAGCCCACCTCTACCGCTCGCGACCTGTCGCTTGCTTACAGCCCTGGCGTAGCGGAGCCGGTTCGGGAAATTGCCCGAGATGCGGAGCTGGCCTATCGATATACCGGGAAGGGCAATCTGGTGGCGGTGATTTCCGACGGCACCGCAATTCTGGGGCTCGGAAACCTTGGGCCACTGGCGTCCAAGCCGGTCATGGAAGGCAAGGGCGTCCTGTTCAAGCGATTCGCTGGGGTCGATGTATTCGACATCGAAGTGGATGCGGAAAGTCCGCAGGCCTTTATCGATACCGTCAAACGCATTTCCATTACGTTCGGCGGGATCAACCTGGAAGACATCAAGGCGCCGGAGTGCTTCGAGATCGAGCGCACCTTGATCGAGCAGTGTGACATTCCGGTTTTTCATGATGATCAGCACGGCACCGCCATCGTTACGGCAGCCGGTATGCTCAATGCTCTGGAGATCGCTGGGAAGACACTGGAGCAGGCTAAGATCGTCTGTCTTGGCGCTGGGGCTGCTGCTACGTCCTGCATGAAGTTGCTGGTCAGCATGGGCGCTAAGATCGAAAACATCTTCATGATTGACCGCAAAGGCGTCATTCACGCCGGTCGCGACGATCTGAACCAGTACAAAGCCGTGTTCGCTCACGAGACAGACAAGCGTACATTGGATGACGCGCTCGATGGCGCGGATGTCTTTGTTGGATTGTCAGGCGCGGATCTGTTGAGTGCGGAAGGTCTGAATCGTATGGCAGCGAACCCTGTCGTGTTCGCTTGTTCCAACCCGGACCCTGAGATAAGTCCCGAGCTGGCCCATGCGACTCGTTCCGATGTGATCATGGCCACTGGCCGTTCCGATTACCCGAATCAGGTCAACAACGTGCTGGGCTTTCCCTTCATCTTCCGCGGTGCGTTGGACGTCCGTGCCAAGCGCATCAATGAAGAGATGAAGATAGCGGCTGCGCTTGCGCTGCGAGATCTAGCCAAACTGCCGGTGCCAGCAGAGGTGGCAGCGGCTTACGGTGTTCAAAGCCTGGCGTTTGGGCGTGAGTACATCATCCCGAAGCCGATGGATCCACGTTTGATTACGCTCGTCTCCGATGCTGTGGCCAAGGCAGCAATTGAGAGCGGGGTGGCGACGCTTCCGTACCCTTCCAACTATCCGCTCAAGTCGGTAGACGATGTGTTTGGTGCTTGATTAGGCCTCTCATGGCTCCGCTTTGATGATAAAAAACCGGCCAGTGGCCGGTTTTTTTTGGTACGCGCCTATCGATTACTACCAATCTAGGCGTTCGCCTCTGTGCTGTACTGCTTAGAACAAGTCGATTGGCGCCGCTTCGCTAGCGGGCAGTGGGCTGCCCGGTACGGTCGAGCCGGGAATCAACTCGTCGTCTATGTCTGGCGGTGAGTCTTCGCTCCGGAATATCTCGAAATAGGCATCCGGGGTACCGGGGGCTGCCGCCCGACCGCTTCGCGGGTCGATTCGTAAGGTCAGGATGCCCTCAGGCTCGGACGGGGCATGTTCTGGGACCCCTTCCAACACCGCACCCATGTACTTCATCCATATTGGCAGGGCAACCGTGCCGCCATATTCATGGCGGCCGAGGCTCTGAGGCTGGTCGAACCCGGTCCAGACAGTTGTGACGATATCGGCGTTGTAGCCTGAGAACCAGCTGTCTTTCGACTCGTTGGTAGTGCCCGTTTTTCCAGCGATATCGCTACGTCCCATCGCCAGTGCCTTTCGGCCAGTGCCGCGTTTGATCACATCCTGCAGCATGCTGGTCATGATGTAGGCGGTGCGCTCATCAATCACCTGTTCGGCATACCTTGGCTGCTCCTGCGTCTCGGAAGCGTCGCTTGAAATGAATGAATCTTCCTGGGCATAGCTGACCGCTGTAGCTTCACCTGTTGGCGAGGGGGTGGCGGGGTTGCGCTCAGGTACACGCAGCGGATTCATTCTGAATATCTCCTTCCCGTCTCGATCCTCGATTCGCCCAATGAGATAGGGTTCTATCTTGTACCCGCCATTTGCGAATGTGGTCCAACCGGTGGCGATCTCCATTGGCGTCAGGGTAGCCGTACCAAGCGCTAACGACAGATTTGCAGGCAGGTCCTCGGGCTTGAATCCGAAGCGCTGTATATATTCGATGGTCTGCGGTACGCCAAGGGTTTGTAACAGGCGAATCGAGACCAGATTGCGGGATTTATAGAGCGCTTCACGCAGGCGGATCGGCCCGAGAAAGGTGTTGTTATCGTTTTTGGGGCGCCATACACGATCGAGCCCTTCCTCTACGAATACGATGGGCGCGTCATTGACGAGCGTTGCAGGAGTGAATCCTGCATCCAGTGCTGCGCTATAGACGAAGGGTTTGAAGCTTGAACCCGGTTGGCGCTTGGCCTGGATGGCGCGGTTGTAGTTACTCTGCGCGAAGGAAAAGCCTCCGGTCAGTGCTTCGATAGAACCGTCAAGCGGATCGAGTGAAACCAGCGCGCCCTGCGCTTGGGGTATCTGGCTGAACAGCGCTTCGCCGTCAGCAAGGCGGACTCGGATTACGTCCCCTGGCTTGACAACATCTGAAGGTTTTTTGGGTTCTGGTCCCATGCTGTTTGTGTTAACGAATGGCCGCGCCCATTTCATGCTTTGCCAGTTGACGATTTGCTCGCTGCCATCGCGAAGCAAGGTCTTGATTGAATCCGCCGATACGCTAGTGACAACTGCTGGCAGCAACCCGGACTGACTACGATATCGGCTGAGCGCTGCCAGCCAATCTTCCCGGTCGGCTGCTTCCAGGTGAGCTTCTGGGCCTCGGTAACCATGACGCTGATCGTATTCGATCAGCCCTAGGGTGACTGCTCTGGTTGCGGCATTCTGGCGGTCACTTGTGATCGTGGTATTGACCCGAAAGCCGTCCGTGTAAGCGGCGCTACCGAAGCGCCCTACCATTTCAGCGCGGGCCATCTCGGCAATATAAGGCGCATCAAGTTCGGGCGATGGGCCGTGATAGGACGCATCGACAGGCTCTGCCAGTGCCTGCTGGTAACGGGCCTCGTCAATCTTCCCGAGTCGGTACATCCGGCCCAGGATCCAGTCCCGCCGCTCTTTCGCACGCTCAGGGTTAGCCAACGGATTGAATGCCGAAGGCGCCTTAGGTAGGCCCGCGATCATGGCCATTTGCGCCAAGCTTAGTTCGCTGATCGATTTACCGTAATAGACTTGAGCTGCCGCTTCGATCCCATATGCGCGGTTACCCAAGTAGATTTTGTTGACGTATAGCTCAAGGATCTCGTCTTTACTCAGCTCCCTCTCGATCTGAAGGGCTAGCAATATTTCGTTGATCTTGCGCGAGAAGCTGCGTTCGCTGCTCAAGAAGTAATTCTTCGCTACTTGCATGGTGATGGTGCTGCCGCCGGTCTGAATATGGCCGGTCTTCAATAATTGCGTGGCAGCGCGCATCAGGCTGGAAACATCGACGCCATAATGATTCGCGAAGTTATCGTCTTCGGCCGACAGCAGCGCACCGATGAAGTCCTTTGGGATTGCATTGAAGCCGATAGGGGAGCGACGCATTTCGCCGTATTCGGCGATCAGCTTGTCGTCAGCGCTGTAGATACGTAGCGGAATCTGGAGCTGGATGCTGCGCAGCGAGTCGACCGACGGCAGGTTGGGGCTTAGGTAGAGAAACGCACCACTGAGACTGAGCGAAAGTCCGCAGAAAACAGCCAGGCACGACCATAGGAAAAACTTCAGAAAACGCATCGGGGTTCGTTGAATCCAGGATGGGGAATGGGGTGTAAGCCGCAGACGTGCTGAAAGGAAAAACCGTTCACATTATAAGCGGTTTTTTTGCTAGGGAGCCATTTGCGCTTCTGTCAAGGCTGTTATCTAATGCGGACAGACATAATTAATCCGTAAGTAGCGGATAGAGATAGGAAATCGGCCGTGCTAAGGCTCTTCACTAAGAAAGCGAATACGCTGCTTGGGATCGACATCAGTTCGACGTCCGTCAAGTTGCTGGAATTAAGCCGCTCAGGTTCCCGTTATCGGGTTGAGTCTTATGCGGTCGAGCCACTTCCGGCGAATGCCGTAGTGGAAAAGAACATCGCTGAGCTGGAGGGCGTAGGGCAGGCGCTTTCGCGCTTGCTGGCCAAAGCGAAAACTGGAGCCAAGTCCGCAGCTGTCGCGGTGTCCGGTTCGGCGGTCATCACCAAGTCAATCGAGATGGAAGCAGGTCTCGGCGACGATGATCTCGAGAATCAGCTGAAAATTGAAGCTGACCAGTACATCCCCTATCCGCTTGAGGAGGTCGCGATTGACTTCGAGGTGCAGGGCCCAGCGCCTCGTTCCCCTGGTCGTGTCGAGGTGCTCCTGGCCGCGTGCCGCAAAGAGAACGTGGAAATTCGCGAAGCCGCTCTGGCCTTGGCGGGGCTGACGGCCAAGGTCGTGGATGTAGAGGCATACGCATTGGAGCGGTCGTATGGTTTGCTGGCGCCTCAACTAGGTGCTGGGCATGACGAGCTTACAGTAGCGCTCGTCGATATTGGCGCGACCATGACCACGCTAAGCGTGCTCCACAACGGTCGTACTATCTACACCCGCGAGCAGTTGTTCGGCGGTCGTCAGCTGACTGAAGAGATTCAGCGTCGTTATGGCCTTTCAATGGAAGAGGCTGGCCTAGCCAAAAAACAGGGAGGCCTTCCAGACGACTATGACAGCGAAGTGTTGCAGCCGTTCAAGGAAGCGGTCGTTCAGCAGGTCTCGCGTTCACTGCAATTCTTCTTCGCTGCCGGACAGTTCCACGATGTGGATTACATCCTGCTGGCTGGCGGTACGGCCTCGATTCCGGGACTCGATCGGCTCATTCAGCAAAAGATCGGAACCCAAACTTTAGTCGCGAACCCGTTCGCCGATATGGCATTGAGCAGCAAGGTTAACGCTGGCGCGCTCGCTAGTGATGCGCCTTCCCTGATGATTGCTTGTGGGTTGGCCTTGAGGAGTTTCGACTGATGGCCCGGATCAACCTTTTACCTTGGCGTGAGCAGCTACGCGAAGAGCGTAAGCAGCGCTTTATCGTGTCGTTGGTTGGCGTTGCGTTCGTGGCGCTCGGCCTCGTTTTCCTGGCAGATCAATACTTCACGCATGCCATCGAGCGGCAAAACGCCCGGAATGATTTCGTTCGCAAGGAAATTGCTGTGCTGGACGAGCGAATCGCAGAAATCAAAGAATTGAGAGAGCGTCGGCAGCAACTGCTTGAACGGATGAAGATCATTCAGGACCTACAGGGCAACCGTCCGATCATTGGTCGTGTATTCGATCAGCTGGTTCGTACGCTTCCGGATGGCGTGTATTTCACTGACTTGAAGATGACCGGCAAGAACATCGCCATCGTTGGCGCTGCGGAATCAAACAACCGGGTATCTAACCTCATGCGAAATCTGGATGGGTCTGAATGGCTGGATGCGCCAAATCTGAACGAGGTGAAAGCGGTCACAGCGGGCGCGGTCGATCAGGAAAACGTGTTCCAGCTGACGGTGCAGCAGACGCAGCCGGCAGCAGCGACTGAAGGAGTTAAGCCATGAGTCTGGCTAGCTCATTAGAGAGCCTCCGTAATACAGATCTCTCAGACCTGGACATGAACAACTTGGGCTCCTGGCCCGCTGCAGTGAAGGTCATCGCTGCGATATTGCTCTTGGCTCTGGTGCTTGGCGGTGGGTATTACTTTCATCTTAGCGATCTCCAAGCCAGCCTCGATCAGCAGGCGCGAGAGGAAGAAAACCTGAAGCAACAGTTCTCAAGCAAGGCGTTTCAAGCCGCCAATCTTGATGCGTACAAAGCGCAGATGCTTGAGATGGAGGCGTCTTTCGGCGCGTTGCTAAGGCAATTGCCCAGCGACACTGAAGTGCCTGGTTTGCTGGAAGACATCACTCGTACCGGTTTGGGCAGTGGGCTTGAGTTCGAAGAAATCAAGCTACAGCCAGAGGTGACGCAGCAGTTCTACATCGAGTTGCCGATCCAGATAAAAGTGGTCGGTAGTTATCACGATCTCGCAACCTTTGTGAGTGGCGTATCGAGTCTGCCGCGAATCGTTACTCTGCATGATTTCGAGATCAAACCGCAGAGTAAAGATTCCTCTTCCAAGCTGCACATGAGCATCCTGGCAAAGACCTATCGCTATAACGACAAGGGGCTGCAGAAATGAAAGGAGCCCGACTTGTCGCAATGGGCCTGGGTTTGGTGCTGTTGACTGGATGCGGTGCTAGTGAAGATTTCGGCGATTTGCGTGCTTACATGGACGAAGTGCGGGCCAAGCCGAAAGGCTCGATAGAGCCCCTTCCCGCTTTTTTGCCTTACGAGGCCTTTACCTACAGCGCCGCGTCGTTGCGCCACCCGTTCCAGCCGCCAATGAAGATCGATTTGGCTCAGCGGCAAAAAGGGACTAAGGACATACGGCCTGACGAAACCCGCGTTAAGCAGTTTCTTGAAGGGTTCAACATCGAAAACTTCGTCATGGTCGGCACGTTAACCAATGCTGCGGGTAAGTACGCCTTGATCAAAGGTGGTGATGGGGTTCACCGAGTCATGGTCGGTGATTATCTAGGGCGCAACCACGGCCGTGTCGTCGAGATCAGCGAAGCCGAAGTGGATGTGCTTGAAATCGTTCCGGACGGAGATGGTGGGTGGCTTGAGCGCCCGCGTAGCCTGACCTTGAAAGAGCGTTCTTGAGTCATGGCATTAATGGAAAACCTATACCGGTCTGCACAACGGAAGCCTTTTATGAATACCACTCTCACTCGTCTTGGTTGGTCCTTGCTCGCAGCGTTCATCTCGCCTGCACTAATGGCTGCGAATCTGAACTCACTGGACGTCGCATCTCTGCCAGGCGACCGCGTTGAGCTGAAGCTCGCATTTGACGAGCCGGTGCCAGCGCCGCGCGGTTATACGCTTGACCAGCCGGCCCGTATCGCACTCGACCTGCCAGGCGTATCCAGCAAGTTAGGGTCAAAGAATCGCGAGCTCGGAGTCGGTAACGCACGTAGTGTTACTGTTGTAGAGGCCCAGGGGCGAACCCGGCTGATCGTGAACCTCACATCTCTGGTCCCGTATTCCACCCGTGTGGACGGTAACGATTTATTTGTCGTTCTTGGCGAAAGCGCTGTACCGCAAGCGGCCGTTGCTGCTCCGGTGGCGGCCGCGGTCCCTGCAGCGACCCCTGTTTCCCCGGTAGCTGTCGGTAAAGCTATTAACAATATCGATTTCCGCCGTGGTGAGGATGGTGCGGGTAACGTCGTTATTACCCTGTCAGATCCCTCGATCAGCCCAAACATCGAGGAACAGGGCGGCAAAATCCGCGTTTCCTTTGCCAAGACGCAGTTGCCTGAGTCGTTGCGGGTGCGCCTTGATGTGCAAGACTTTGCGACCCCGGTCAAGTTCGTCGATTCAAGTAGCAAGGCCGACGGTGCAAGTATTGCGATCGAGCCCAGTGGACGTTACGACTATCTGGCGTACCAGACTGACGACAAGCTAACGATTAGCGTGAAGCCACTGAGCGATGCGGATGCCGAGAAACAGAAGGCTGAGCATTTCACCTATTCTGGCGAGAAGCTTTCGCTCAATTTCCAAGACATCGACGTTCGCTCGGTGCTGCAGCTGATCGCTGACTTCACCGATCTCAATCTGGTTGCCAGTGATACTGTGCAGGGCAACATCACGCTGCGCTTGCAGAACGTACCTTGGGATCAGGCGCTGGATCTGGTATTGAAAACAAAGGGCCTCGACAAACGCCAGGTTGGCAATGTCTTGCTGGTCGCGCCGGCTGACGAAATCGCTGCCCGCGAGCGGCAGGAGCTTGAGTCCAAGCGGCAGATCGCGGAACTGGCACCTCTCCGCCGTGAAGTTGTCCAGGTGAACTACGCGAAGGCAGCCGATATTGCGAAGCTCTTTCAGTCGGTTACTGCTGTTGACGGGCAGGCCGACGAGCGGGGCTCAATCTCTGTCGACGACCGCACCAACAATATTATTGCTTACCAGACTCAAGAACGTCTGGATGAGCTACGCCGCATCGTGACTCAACTCGATATTCCAGTTCGCCAGGTTATGATCGAAGCTCGGATTGTTGAGGCAAATGTGGGCTACGATAAAGCGCTCGGGGTTCGTTGGGGTGGTAACGCTGGGAATGGCCGATGGAGTGCTTACGGCAAGGACGGCGCGAGATCCATTGATGACGACGGACTCTTGGCGTTTCCGGGAACTAAGAAGGTGGGCAACTACACGCTCGAAGACGGTACGGCCCCAGTTCCTTTCGTCGACTTGGGAGTGCTAAACAGCACGTCGGGTGTGGGTATCGGATTTATTTCTGATCATCTCTTGTTGGACCTTCAGCTTTCCGCGATGGAGAAGACCGGAAACGGAGAGGTAGTGTCCCAGCCGAAAGTTATGACAGCTGACAAAGAAACAGCCAAAATTTTGAAAGGTACAGAGGTGCCGTATCAGGAGGCCAGTTCAAGCGGTGCGACCACCACATCGTTCAAAGAGGCCGCTCTATCCTTGGAGGTCACTCCCCAGATCACACCAGATAACCGCATAATAATGGAGGTTAAGGTGACTAAAGATGCACCGGACTTCCGGAACGCTGTAAATGGAGTTCCTCCGATCGACAAGAACGAAGTCAATGCCAAGGTATTGGTGAATGATGGAGAAACTGTTGTGATTGGTGGTGTATTCTCTAATAGTCAGGCGAAAAGCGTCGACAAGGTCCCGTTTCTTGGTGACGTACCCTATGTTGGTCGCTTGTTCCGTCGCGATGTCGTGACGGATGCCAAGTCCGAGCTTCTGGTATTTCTGACACCTAGGATCCTGAATCATCAGGCTATCGCAGTGAACCGCTAATCTTGGTAAAAAATCTTATCCTCGTAGGTCCGATGGGGGCTGGTAAAAGCACCATCGGTCGCCTGCTTGCCAAAGAGCTTCGCCTCCCCTTTCGGGATTCCGATAAGGAGATCGAGCAGCGCACCGGTGCCAGCATTCCGCTGATATTCGATGTGGAGGGTGAGCAGGGTTTTCGCGAGAGAGAGCACGCTGCCATCCAGGAGCTGTGTCGGATGGAGGGAGTAGTCCTCGCAACCGGTGGTGGTGCCGTACTACGGCAGGATAACCGTCAGATACTGCGCACCGGGGGGCATGTAATTTACCTGTGCACGTCTGTGGATCAGCAGCTTGACCGAACCTCCCGGGACCGTAATCGGCCCCTATTGCAGACCCCAAATCCGCGCGAGGTTCTGGCTGCTTTGATGGCCGTACGCGATCCTTTGTATCGCGAAATAGCCGATATCATCATCCAGACGGACGAGCGTCCTCCGCGCCTTGTGGTGCAGGAAATACTCGGCCAGTTGCAGTCTCTTGGGCCCCGTGAAAGCGTGGGCCAATCTGCGCTATCCTAGCTCCCTTTAACATCGGGGGCCCCATGCAGACTCTTCAGGTCGATCTCGGCGAGCGTAGCTATCCGATTCATATAGGTGCGCAGCTCATCGATCACGGTGAGCTGTTAGCCCGCCATATCCGCGGCAAGCAGGTTGCGATCGTCACCAACGACACGGTCGCACCGCTTTATCTAGACCGTCTATCTCGTAGTCTCTCTGACTACAGCGTTACCCCTGTGGTGCTTCCTGATGGCGAGGCGCACAAGAACTGGCAGACGCTGCAGCTGATTTTTGATGCGCTGTTGACAGCTAGGCATGATCGCAGCACCACTATCATTGCTCTGGGCGGTGGTGTGATTGGTGATATGGCAGGTTTCGCAGCCGCCAGCTATCAGCGTGGGGTCGACTTTATTCAGGTACCTACGACGCTGTTATCGCAGGTCGATTCCTCGGTTGGCGGCAAGACCGGCATCAACCACCCGCTTGGCAAGAACATGATAGGTGCCTTCTACCAGCCTCAGGCCGTGTTGGTTGATACCGCTACGCTGGCGACACTGCCATCACGGGAATTGTCGGCCGGTCTTGCCGAGGTCATCAAATATGGGCTGATCTTTGACGAGCCGTTTATCGGGTGGCTGGAAGATAATATCGAAAGGCTGCGCAGGCTGGACCAGGCGGCGCTTACCGAAGCGATAAAGCGTTCCTGCGATGCAAAGGCCGCTGTCGTTGGGGCGGATGAGCGCGAGTCAGGGATTCGGGCCACGCTCAATCTTGGGCATACCTTTGGCCATGCGATCGAAACCCATCAAGGCTACGGGGCATGGTTGCATGGCGAGGCAGTATCGGCAGGCACCGTTATGGCTCTCGAGATGTCCCGCCAGCTCGGCTGGATCAGCGCGGATGAGCGAGATCGCGCGGTGCGTTTACTGTCGCGTGCAGGTCTGCCGGTGGTACCTCCGAGTAACATGCGCGGCGAGGATTTTCTCAAACACATGGCAGTGGACAAAAAAGTGCTTAACGGCCAGTTGAGGTTGGTCCTCCTCAAGCGGCTTGGTGAGGCTGTCGTAACGAGCGATTTCGCCCGCGAGATGCTTGAAGCCACATTGAATGTCGACTACGACGCGCTTACGCGATAGTCAGAACCCTAAGAGATTTCCATGACCAGTTTGTCTGCCGACGATTCGTATTTGAGCCATTACGGATTCAGTCATGATCCTTTTGCTGCTCGTGTACCAGGCTTCAAGTTTTTCCCCGCGCAGCGCAAGCCGGTGCTGGGGCAGTTGCACCACCTTGCCCGCTACAGTCAGTTGCTTCTCGTCGTGACGGGGCCGGAGGGAAGTGGAAAGACACTGGTACGCCAGGCCCTTGTTGCGAGCAGTAACAAGCAGGCTGTTCAAAGCGTGGTCATTTCACCCCAGGAAACCGTCGATTCGAACGTTGTCTTGCAGCAGATTGCCCATGCACTTGGGAGTCAGCATGCGGACTTTGAATCGATAATCGCGCAGATCATTCAGTTGGCTCTGACAGGCCAGGAAGTGTACCTGCTGGTGGATGATGCGGAGCGGCTTACCGGGGCGGCTGTCGAAACCTTGTTGCGGTTGGCTCAAGGTTGCCCCGAGGGGCGTCCACATGTGTTTCTGTTCGGTGAGCACGCTTTGGTTGCGCGGCTGGAGGCGTTGGTAGACGGTGAGGAACGCTTCCATGTTATTGCGCTTCAGCCTTATGAAAAAGACGAAACCCGTGAGTATCTGGCGCTGCGCCTTGAAGGCGCAGGGGCCGGACTAGACTGTTTCAACGAAGAGCAGATCGATCGGATCCACGCGGACTCCGATGGTTGGCCTGGCGCTATAAACCAGGCAGCCCGAGATGAGCTTTTCCAGGCGATGCAGCAGAGCAAAGGCCAGCGGAAGTCGTCCGGGTGGGGGTTGCCGCTTCCGATGAAGCATCTGGTGGCCTTGGTTGCGGTCATCGGTGTGGTCGCTATTGCATTACTGATGCGTAACTCCGATGAGCAATCAGCCGAGCCACTTACCACCAGCTTGCCGCTCAGTGCGGGTAGTACCCTAGATTCGAGCTCGCAGGCGCCGGCAACCGAGATGACCGCTAGTGAAAGCAGTTCGTCGCCCGAGGTTAACCGGCCTGAGTCCGATCAGCCGTTGATCCGTGAGCCGCTTGCCGCTGCGGGTGCTGAGGAGCAGGATGAGTCTCCATTGCAGCCCGCGGTAGAACCCGTGACTGTTGCTCCGGTGGACCGAGATATTCAAATGCCCGCAGAGGTCATAACGCCCAAGCCTGTGCAGCCGCCGGCCGCTGAGCCCAGCCCGGTGGTGCCCGCGCGACAGGAGCCGGTCAGGCCAGTTGACGTGAAGCCGAGCGAGCCTGCGGCCGTTACGAGTTGGTACGCCACTCAGCCGAAAAACCATTACCTGATTCAAGTGCTTGGCACCAGAACGCTGGCTAATGCAGAAGCCTTGGTGAAGCAGCAGGGCGAAGGCTTTCGTTACTTCGTCAAGCAGCATGAGGGAGCGCCACTTTATGTGGTCACCTACGGTAGTTTTGCTAACCGTAAAGCCGCGCTGGAGGCCATTAAGAAGTTGCCTTCTTCGTTGCAGGCTGGAAAGCCGTGGGCGCGGAGTTTCGCAAGCGTGCAGCAGGAAATGACGCAGATGCGCTAATATCTGCCCCAAAAAGGTGCGTTACGCGTCGTTTTGGGGCTTGCAAAAAAATAAAATTGTGTCGCTTCACCGAGATTTGTAAACTGCTCCCCCTTTTGCCCACGTGTATGACGGGGCGGTTCCGTGCGCCGTCAATAAGGGGTTGATTTACAACGCATTTAGCTGGTGGAGTGCCTATGAGAGCAGGTCTGTTTCGTCCTGAAGAGTTCAAGGATAACTGCGGCTTCGGTCTGATCGCCCACATGCAAGGCGAGGCAAGCCATCACCTGCTTCAGACTGCAATACAATCCCTCACTTGCATGACTCACCGAGGCGGTATCAACGCTGACGGTAAGACCGGCGATGGTTGCGGTCTGCTTATGCAGAAGCCTGACGCATTTCTGCGTGCCATGGCCAAGCAACATTTTAGTGCTGATCTGCCGGGGCTCTACGCCGTCGGAATGATCTTTCTCAGCCAGGACTCCGCCAAGGCGGACGCGGCCCGGGCTACCCTCAACGAGCAAATTGCTGCACAGGGGCTGACTTTGGTCGGCTGGCGTGAAGTGCCCGTCGATACCACTGTGCTCGGTCGCCTGGCCTTGGAGCGCCTGCCTCGCATCGAACAGGTGTTCGTCTGCGCTGAGGGCCTGTCAGAGCGTGACTTCGGCATCAAGCTGTTCTTCGCTCGCCGCCGTGCCGAAGTGGCGCTGGCTGACGATAAAGAGTTTTATGTTTGTAGCTTGTCCGACAAGGACATCATCTACAAAGGCCTGATGATGCCGGCCGACCTGGCCCAGTTCTACCCCGATTTGGGTGACGAACGCCTGGCGACAGCAATCTGCGTGTTCCATCAGCGCTTCTCCACCAACACGATGCCTCAATGGCCTCTGGCCCAGCCGTTCCGCTTTCTTGCCCACAACGGTGAAATCAATACCATCACCGGTAACCGCAACTGGGCACAGGCACGCCGACTGAAATTCGCCAACGAGCTGCTGCCCGACCTGGAAAGCCTCGATCCGCTGGTGAACCGTACGGGCTCCGACTCCTCGAGCATGGACAACATGCTGGAGCTGTTGGTCACCGGCGGCATGGATTTGTTCCGCGGTCTGCGCATGATCATCCCGCCGGCCTGGCAGAACGTCGAGACCATGGATCCCGATCTGCGCGCGTTCTACGAATTCAACTCCATGCACATGGAACCTTGGGACGGCCCGGCTGGCGTGGTGCTGACTGACGGGCGTCATGCGATCTGCCTGCTCGACCGCAATGGCCTGCGCCCCGCACGGTGGGTCACTACGAAGAACGGTTACATCACCCTGGCCTCAGAGGTTGGTGTCTGGGACTACAAACCGGAAGATGTGATAGCCAAAGGCCGCGTTGGGCCAGGTCAGATTCTGGCTGTGGATACCGAAACCGGGCAAGTGCTGCATACCGACGACATCGATAGCCGCCTCAAATCGCAGCATCCCTACAAAAGCTGGTTGCGAAAGAACGCGTTGCGTATTCAGTCGACCCTGGACGATAACGACCATGGTTCGGCCTTCTACGACGCCGACCAGCTGAAGCAATACATGAAAATGTTCCAGGTCACATTCGAGGAGCGTGATCAGGTTCTACGGCCACTCGCCGAGCAGGGTCAGGAAGCCGTCGGCTCCATGGGTGATGACACGCCGATGGCTGTGCTTTCGCGCCGGGTGCGTTCTCCTTACGACTACTTCCGCCAGCAGTTCGCGCAGGTGACCAACCCGCCTATCGACCCGCTGCGGGAATCCATCGTCATGTCGCTCGAAACCTGTCTGGGTGCCGAGCGTAATGTCTTCGAAGAAACGGCCGACCATGCTGATCGCGCGATCCTGACTACACCGGTTATCTCGCCAGCCAAGTGGCGGACGATCATGGAGCTAGACCGTCCTGGTTTCGAGCGTCATTTGATCGACCTGAACTACGACGAATCGATTGGCCTTGAGGCAGCGGTATCCAATATTGCCGATCAAGCCGAAGAAGCTGTGCGCAGCGGCAAGGTCATGCTGATTCTAAGTGACCGAAATATTCTGCCAGGCAAGCTGCCTGTGCATGCATCGCTGGCTGTAGGCGCCGTGCATCACCGTCTGATCGAAACCGGACTGCGTTGCGATTGCAACATTCTGGTAGAAACGGCGACCGCGCGTGATCCCCACCATTTCGCCGTTCTGATCGGTTTCGGGGCAACTGCGGTCTATCCGTTCCTCGCATTCGAAGTGCTCGGTGACCTGATCCGCACCGGTGAAGTGCTGGGCGATCTCTATGAGGTGTTCAAGCATTATCGCAAGGGCATCTCCAAGGGTCTGCTGAAGATCATCTCGAAAATGGGTATTTCGACCATCACCTCCTACCGTGGCGCGCAGCTGTTTGAGGCCGTGGGGCTGGCTGACGAGGTGGTCGATGTCAGTTTCCGTGGTGTCGCCAGCCGCATCAAGGGTGCGCGCTTCGCCGATCTGGAAGCAGAACAGAAGGCGCTCGCTACAGAAGCCTGGAGCGCACGCAAACCGATCCAGCAGGGCGGTCTGCTCAAATTCGTCTACGGCGGCGAATATCATGCCTACAACCCCGACGTTGTTGCGGCGCTGCAGGTTGCGGTGCAGGAGGGCGATTACAGCCGTTTCAAGGAATACACTGCTCTGGTTGACCAGCGTCCTGCGGCAATGCTGCGTGACCTGCTCAAGCTCAAAGTATCCGAAAAGCCGCTAGCGCTTGAGGAAGTCGAGCCGCTGGAGCAGATTCTCAAGCGCTTCGATTCGGCGGGCATCTCGCTAGGCGCCCTGTCGCCAGAGGCCCACGAAGCGATTGCAGCTGCGATGAACCGAATTGGCGCGCGCTCCAATTCCGGTGAGGGCGGCGAAGATCCCGCTCGTTACCGCACTGAGCGCAGCTCGAAGATCAAGCAGGTGGCCACTGGGCGGTTTGGTGTCACGCCTGAATATCTGGTTAACGCCGAGGTTTTGCAGATCAAGGTTGCCCAGGGCGCGAAGCCTGGCGAAGGGGGCCAGCTGCCGGGCGGGAAGGTTAACGGTCTGATCGCCAAGCTGCGTTATGCGGTGCCTGGCGTTACCCTGATTTCGCCTCCGCCGCACCATGACATCTATTCCATCGAAGACCTTGCGCAGCTGATCTTTGATCTCAAGCAGGTCAACCCGAAGGCGCTGGTGTCGGTAAAGCTGGTAGCTGAGCCAGGTGTCGGCACCATTGCTGCCGGTGTCGCAAAGGCTTATGCCGATCTGATTACTATCTCCGGTTACGACGGTGGCACTGGCGCTTCGCCGTTGACCTCGATCCGTTATGCCGGATCGCCTTGGGAGCTCGGTCTTGCAGAAACGCACCAGACCCTGCGCGGAAACGACTTGCGTGGCAAGGTTCGCGTACAAACCGATGGCGGCTTGAAGACCGGCCTCGACGTCGTCAAGGCCGCTATTCTAGGCGCCGAAAGCTTTGGCTTCGGCACGGCTCCAATGATTGCGCTGGGCTGCAAATACCTGCGTATCTGCCACCTGAACAATTGCGCGACGGGTGTGGCTACGCAGAACGACCAACTGCGCAAGGACCACTTCATCGGTACGGTCGACATGGTCGTCAACTTCTTTACCTTTGTTGCCGAGGAAACCCGTGAGTGGCTGGCGCGGCTTGGCGTGCGAAGCCTTCAAGATCTTATCGGCCGTACCGATCTGCTCGAGCTGCTGCCCGGCGAGACTGCCAAGCAGAACCATCTCGATCTATCGCCTCTGCTCGGCAGCGATCACATTCCAGCCGACAAGCCGCAGTTCTGTGAAGTCGAAAAGAATCCACCGTTCGACCAGGGGCTGCTAGCCGAAGAAATGGTCAAGCTCGCTCGCGGGGCGATCGACGCCAAGCTTGGTGGCGAATTCGAGCTAGACATTTGCAATTGCGACCGCTCCATTGGTGCACGTGTATCAGGTGAAATCGCTCAGGTTCACGGTAACCAGGGCATGAAGGACACGCCGATCACCTTCCGCTTCAAGGGTACGGCTGGGCAGAGCTTCGGCGTCTGGAACGCAGGTGGTCTGCACCTGTACCTAGAAGGAGATGCCAACGATTACGTCGGCAAGGGCATGACTGGCGGTAAGTTGGTCATTACCCCACCGAAGGACAGCGGGTACGAGTCGCAGGACTCGGCGATCGTTGGCAATACGTGTCTATATGGCGCCACTGGCGGCAAGCTGTTCGCCAGTGGTACCGCCGGAGAACGATTTGCCGTCCGTAACTCGGGTGCGCACGCGGTCGTTGAAGGTACTGGCGATCATTGCTGCGAGTACATGACTGGCGGCTTCGTTTGTGTGCTCGGCAAGACGGGCTACAACTTTGGCTCCGGGATGACCGGCGGCTTCGCCTACGTCCTGGACATGGATAACAGCTTCGTCGATCGCGTAAACAACGAGCTCGTCAACCTGCAGCGCATTACGGGTGAAGCCATGGAAGCCCACCGCAGCCATCTGCAAGGTGTGTTGCGTGAGTATGTAGCTGAAACGGGCAGTGCATGGGGCGCGAAGCTCCTGGAGAACCTCGACGACTATCTGCGCCGTTTCTGGCTGGTCAAGCCAAAAGCGGCCAACCTGGCGTCACTGCTATCGAGCACTCGGGCCAACCCCCAATAAAAAACAGGTTCAAGCGGTGGGCCTTGGTCATACAGTCCAGACCTGCCCCGCTCCGTGATTGTCACGCAGTCTGCTGGCCTGAGCCCGCGGCTGCCGCTAAGAGGTTTTGAAATGACTGAACGTCTGAATAACGACTTCCAGTTCATCGAAGTCGGGCGCAAGGATCCGAAGAAGAAGCTGCTGCGCCAGCGTAAGAAAGAGTTCGTCGAGATCTATGAACCCTTCAAACCGCAGCAGGCCTGTGAGCAAGCCCATCGCTGTCTGGGATGCGGTAACCCCTATTGCGAGTGGAAGTGCCCGGTTCACAACTACATCCCCAACTGGCTCAAATTGGTATCTGAGGGCAATATCCTCGCCGCTGCCGAATTGGCGCACCAGACCAACACATTGCCGGAAGTTTGTGGTCGCGTCTGCCCCCAGGATCGTTTGTGCGAGGGTGCCTGTACGCTGAACGACGGCTTTGGCGCGGTTACCATCGGATCGGTTGAAAAGTACATTGCCGACACGGCCTTCGCCATGGGCTGGCGTCCGGACATGTCCAAGGTCAAGCCGACCGGCAAAAAAGTCGCGATCATCGGTGCCGGGCCAGCCGGTCTCGGCTGTGCCGACATCCTTGTGCGTAGCGGCGTTACGCCGGTCGTATTCGACAAGAATCCCGAAATCGGCGGTCTGCTGACCTTTGGTATCCCAGAGTTCAAGTTGGAGAAATCCGTCCTTACCCGCCGCCGCGATATCTTCACCGGCATGGGTATTGAGTTTCGTTTGAACACCGAGGTGGGCAAAGACATCTCCATTGATCAGCTGCTTGCCGATTACGACGCTGTGTTCATGGGCATGGGCACTTACACCTACATGAAGGGCGGCTTTCCCGGGGAAGACCTGCTGGGCGTGCATGACGCGCTCGACTTCCTGATTGCGAACGTCAACCGCAACCTCGGTTTCGAAAAGTCCGCAGAAGACTTCGTCGATATGAAGGGCAAGAAAGTCGTGGTTCTTGGCGGAGGCGACACGGCCATGGACTGCAACCGCACCTCCATTCGCCAGGGCGCCAAGAGCGTGACCTGCGCCTATCGGCGTGACGCGGCGAACATGCCGGGTTCGCGCAAGGAAGTGAAAAATGCCAAGGAAGAGGGCGTTAAGTTCCTCTTCAATCGCCAACCCATTGCGATTGTCGGCGAAGGCAAGGTCGAAGGCGTTAAAGTTGTCGAGACCCGGCTCGGCGCGCCGGACGCGCGTGGCCGCCGCAGCCCTGAGCCGATTCCAGGTTCCGAAGAGGTGTTGCCGGCCGACGCGGTCGTCATCGCCTTCGGTTTCAGACCAAGCCCGGCTGACTGGTTCGAAGGTAAAGGCATTCAAACCGACAATCAGGGCCGTGTCGTCGCACCGGAGATGGGTCAGTTCAAGCACCAGACCAGCAACCCGAAGATTTTCGCGGGCGGCGATATGGTGCGCGGTTCCGATCTTGTGGTGACGGCGATCTTCGAAGGTCGTCAGGCCGCTGAAGGCATCCTCGACTTCCTGGAAGTCTGATGTCCGGGTGGGCCTGCTATTCTCGCTGACCCACCCAGAGGACCGCCGCTTGCGCGGCGAAAGCCTGATCAGAATCAAGCCCATAGATAAAAGGCACGGCGCTCGCCGTGCCTTTTGTTTTCCGCTTTGCGACAATGCCGCCACTTTTTTGCTGGAACCCAGACATGACTGCCTTGAAGAACGACCGCTTTCTCCGCGCCTTGCTCAAGCAACCTGTCGACGTCACCCCGGTGTGGATGATGCGTCAGGCCGGACGCTACCTGCCGGAGTACCGGGCCAGCCGCAGCAAGGCTGGCGACTTTATGAGTCTTTGTAAGAATCCGGAGCTGGCGTGCGAGGTCACGCTTCAGCCGCTTGAGCGTTACCCGCTGGATGCCGCAATTCTGTTTTCCGACATCCTCACGGTTCCGGATGCCATGGGTCTCGGGCTGTATTTCGAGGCAGGGGAGGGGCCGCGGTTCAAGAAGGTCGTCAGCAGCGCGGCCGATATCGAAGCACTGCCAATACCGGACCCTGAGAAAGACCTTGGATATGTGATGAACGCGGTGCGTACCATACGCCGCGAGCTTAACGGCCGAGTGCCGCTGATTGGCTTCTCCGGGAGCCCTTGGACTTTGGCGACATACATGGTTGAGGGCGGCTCTTCGAAAGACTTCCGCAAATCCAAGGCCATGCTCTACGAAAGCCCTCAAGCCATGCACACGTTGCTGGATAAGCTGGCTCAGTCGGTGACGGGTTACCTCAACGGGCAAATCCTCGCTGGTGCACAGGCCGTGCAGATTTTTGATTCCTGGGGCGGAAGCTTGTCGGCTGCGGCCTATCAGGAATTTTCCCTGGCCTATATGCAGAAAATCGTTGATGGCCTGATCCGCGAGCACGACGGGCGGCGGGTACCGGTGATTCTGTTTACCAAGGGCGGCGGCCTATGGCTGGAGTCGATGGCGGCTTCCGGCGCGGAAGCACTGGGTCTCGACTGGACCTGTGACATTGGTGCTGCGCGGGCGCGGGTCGGCGACAAGGTTGCGCTTCAAGGCAATATGGATCCAAGCGTACTGTTCGCTAAACCGGATGCCATTCGGGCAGAGGTGGGCCGTATCCTGGCAAGCTTCGGTAGCGGCGAAGGCCATGTGTTCAATCTTGGCCATGGCATCACGCCAGAAGTCGATCCGGCACATGCCGGTGCATTTATCGAGTCAGTCCATGAACTTTCGGCGCAATATCACATGAGCTGAAACAAGAGAGCCGCACTAAGCGGCTCCTTTTTTAGGGCTGTTGATAATGGCCCGGCGTGGTCCCTTTTTCATGATCGTGGACCAGTTTTGTCACGCGTATATCGGTTATGCCGATGACCTCCGCCTGTTCCAAGATCTTGCCTTCGTCTGCTTCCGCTTCTGGCATCACCAAGCTGTTTTCGGCATCGCCGTTGTGTAGCTCAATCAGATGTCGAGCGGCGCTGGCTTGGGACATCCGGTCGTCTTCCGACTCGATGATCTGGTTGCGCGGATCGTTCTGGAAGATGTAGTTGACTTCGAATTTGTGCGATGACTTGTCGAACATGAGAGCTCCTGAACAAAGGTGGGTCTGCTCTGTTGACTCTTGAGTCCATTTGTTCGTTCGACGCTGGCGTGTCAGGGCGACGGTTGGAACGCGACTTGACGGGAAATTCGGGGGTGGCACCTGCGCCAGCGAGATGTTGAGTTAGATGCCCTGCTGCTTCAGCCATGCGAGCACCTGCGGTAATGACATGGCACCGCTCTGGCGGGCGATCTCTCGGCCGTGGCGGAACAGGATCAGGCTCGGGATCGAGCGGATGCCAAGCTGGCTCGACAGTTGCGGATTGGCCTCGCTGTCCAGTTTGGCCAATCGGCAATGCCCGTGCAGTTGGCTGGCCGCCTGACTAAATGTCGGAGCGAAACTCCGGCAGGGCCCGCACCAACTGGCCCAGACATCTATCAGTAACGGCAGATCACCCTTGATCTGGCTGCTGAACTGGGAGGGCTGAAGCTCGAACGGCGCCTTTGGCAAGGCCTCTTGCTTGCAGCGGCCGCAGCGCGGCGCATCCTTCAGTCGGTCGGCAGGAATACGGTTGAGTCCGGCACAATGGGCGCAGGGGATGATCAGCGAATCGGTCATGAGATGGCTCCATGCGGTCGTTCCTGTAGAAGTGGAGACGCGCCGCTGGATATCAAGCGTGAAGCTCTTAGAGCCGCTTTAGTGGGTAGATCTCCGAGACCAGCTATCGCGACAGTGCGTAGCCGAAGGTTCGGGAACATGCTGGTCTTGGAGTTGGTGAGGCGGCGGTCGACTCTCACTCGCTGCAAACGCGCTTTTCAAAGATCGCTGATGATGTCAGCGCTCGCGCTAGTCGATGCCGACGATCTTGTGCGTTTGAAGGCTCAATCGCCACTTAGGATTGGCGAGGCAATAATTGATTGCTTGGCGCTGATTTTCTGGTTGATGCACGTTGTCCATCGGCTGGAGGAAGAAATGCTCGAACGCCAGATGTTCAAACCGCTCCGGCATGGCCTCCGCTTGCGGAAACACCAGCTTGAGCTCGTTTCCGGTCAACTGTTTCATTGGCGCATCGGCCTTGGGACTAACGCAAATCCAGTCGATACCAGGGGGCGCGGCGATGGTCCCATTCGTCTCGACTGCGATACGAAATCCCCTGGCGTGCAATGCATCAATCAACGGAGTGTCGAGCTGTAGCAAGGGCTCGCCACCGGTACAAACCACTAGTCGGTTTTCCCTCGCCCCGGACGCCCACTGCTGCTCGACTGCTGCGGCGAGGTGGTCCGCAGTGCTGAACTTTCCACCGCTCACTCCGTCAGTGCCGACAAAGTCCGTGTCGCAGAATCTGCAGATCGCGCTGGCCCGCTGCTGCTCCAGGCCGCTCCAAAGGTTGCATCCGGCGAAGCGCAAAAATACCGCTGCGCTCCCGGTCTGCGCTCCTTCTCCCTGGAGCGTGTAGAACATCTCTTTAACGCTATACGTCATGACGATTAGGCCAGCTCAGAAAACGAAGCTCGGGGCACGGTTCGCCCCGCTCAGTATCACCCCACACCCCTGGCCTTGAATCAGGTCGAGTCGGTAGAGTGAAGGAATCAAAGGTGTTGCCATGGCCTTGATGCGTCTAGCAAGGCTGGCGGTGTCCGAATCCTCGTCGCCCACCAGTTCGTACAATGGTTGATGATCCAGTTGCTTGAAGACCGGATTGAACACTTCCTTGACATCGCCGAAGTCGACCACCCAGCCCATGACCTGGTCGAGTGGTGCGTGAAGGTGCAGACGAAGCGTGAAGGTATGGCCGTGGATGTGCCTGCGCGCATCACCCTCCGGAGCGCGCTTGAGTTGAACCGCACTGTCGAGCGAAAACTCTTTCCAGATCCTGAAGTGCGAGCCGTCGAAGATCGCGGCGCAGCTGGCCGTCTCATAGACCGTCACGAGCGACAGCGCTGGCAATGAGGGTTTCATTTGCGTCCAGATCCACGCTGAAATGTTTTCGCTGGTTGGGTTTGCAAGGCCAGGGATGTCATTCAGGCAGGCGTGCTGCAGCTGGCTTTGAATAGGCGCCCAAGCGTCATCGAGGCGGTGGTAACATGAGGCCGGATTGTTATCCTCCAGGTTGAGACGAGCATGGAGCATCACCTCGAAACCATGACCATGCATACGGCCGCACTTGTGGCCAGGCGGGACGTTGGGCAGCCGATGCGCGGATTCAAACCTGAAGCGGCGCCATGCATAGGCCTGGCCTGTGTCGGAGAGGGCAACGCCTTGGCGAAGGGTGCTCTGCACGCTGGTGTACTCGATACCCGGAGCGTCGAGTCGCTCGCTGATCCATCTAGCTAGGGCCTCGTCGGTGGGTAACGCGATTTCTCTGTTGAGGTGGCTGTAATCGAGAGGCGCAACGCAGCGCTCGAGACGCTTGGCCAGCTGGTCGACCTCGGCTCCTGGGAAACGCGGCCATCCCTCTGGCAACAGCGCGTGGACCGCTGTTTTGAAGCTGTGACCGTGCAAGCGGCGCGTGTGATGACTGCCGTGAAAGCAGTCCAGGCTTCGAGCCGCTTCGAAGTCGGCTGTCGCCACATAAATAACCTTATCGACCATCAGTCCTTCCGAATCCGGGGATGCAAATAATGAACGGCAACACGATCATGTCGTTTTGTATAGAAGCTGTGGATACGTAACGTAGGGCGGCGAGCCGTGATAATGAAAGCTTCGGCGGGCGCCTCTGAGAAGGGGCGTCAGTTTGGAGCGTTGCCTGCATGCTGCCAAGTCCTGCTGCGCTCGGCGGCGGTTTTGGTTGCCGGTAGGTGACTTAGCTGCACGCTGGGAAGACCGAATTAGCGGTGCCTGGATGATGCGGCGCTGGGGCTGCTCAGGCTATAGGGGCGTAGCCGGAAGTTTGCTGCCGCGGTGGCTCCCGTTGCCTATAAAAAAGCCGCGCAATGCGCGGCTTTGGAGTTGGTGGGCCCACACGGACTCGAACCGTGGACCAAAGGATTATGAGTCCTCTGCTCTAACCAACTGAGCTATAGGCCCTCAGAGGCGGGCGGATTATACCGGTGGTGTGGCGCATGAGCCAAGTGAAGCCGAGCGCATGTTGCTGTTTTGTGAGTGCTGAATGCAAAACCCCCGGCGCGGGCCGGGGGTTTTGGTTCACTCGTCGAGGAAGGAGCGCAGGTGCTCGCTTCTCGTCGGGTGGCGCAGCTTGCGCAGCGCCTTGGCTTCGATCTGACGAATCCGCTCACGGGTGACATCGAACTGTTTACCCACTTCCTCAAGGGTGTGGTCGGTGTTCATGTCGATGCCGAAGCGCATGCGCAGTACCTTGGCTTCCCGTGCGGTAAGGCCGGACAGGACTTCGCGGGTGGCTTCCTTCAGGCTCTCCACGGTCGCCACGTCGATGGGCGATTGCATGGCCGAGTCTTCGATGAAGTCGCCCAGGTGCGAGTCTTCGTCGTCACCGATCGGGGTTTCCATGGAGATCGGCTCTTTGGCGATCTTCAAGACCTTGCGGATCTTGTCCTCAGGCATCTCCATGCGCTCACCAAGCTCTTCAGGCGTGGGCTCGCGGCCCATTTCCTGCAGCATCTGGCGGGAGATGCGGTTGAGCTTGTTGATCGTCTCGATCATGTGAACCGGGATACGAATGGTCCGTGCCTGGTCGGCGATGGAGCGAGTGATCGCCTGGCGAATCCACCAGGTGGCGTAGGTGGAGAACTTGTAACCGCGGCGGTATTCGAACTTGTCTACCGCTTTCATCAGGCCAATGTTGCCTTCCTGAATCAGGTCGAGGAACTGCAGGCCACGGTTCGTGTACTTCTTGGCGATGGAGATAACCAGACGCAGGTTGGCTTCGACCATCTCTTTCTTTGCGCGGCGAGCCTTGGCTTCGCCGATCGACATGCGACGGTTGATGTCCTTGATGTCGGTAATCAGCAGGGCGCATTCTTCTTCGAGAGCGAGGAGCTTCTGCTGGCAGCGCTGAATGTCTTCCTTGCGTGCTCCGATGGCTTCGGCGTACTTGCTCTTGCCATTGGCAAGCTGGTCGGCCCAGCCCAGGTCGGTTTCGTTGCTCGGAAACTGACGCAGGAAGTCGGCGCGGGGCATGCGTGCGTCGCGGACGCAGATCTGCATGATTGCACGCTCTTGCGCTCGAATCTGAGCCAGTGCGTCACGTACACGTTCAACCAGCGCATCGTACTGCTTGGGGATGAGCTTGATCGGCATGAACAGCGTTGCGAGCTCTTGCAGAGCGTCGGTCGCCTGCTGGCTGCCACGGCCATGCTTCTTCAGGGCTTTCTTGGCAACGTCCAGCTGCTCAGCGACAGCGCCGAAGCGAACGCGAGCGACTTCCGGATCCGGACCGCCATCACCTTCTTCTTCCTCGCTGTCGGATTCGTCTTCCTCGTCGTCGTCCTTGTCATCTCCGGCTGGCTTGGCTGAAGCCTGCGGAGTGACGGGCTCGACTTCTTCCTGAGGACCGGCTGCGCCGTCATCGTCAGGGTCGATATAACCGCTGAGAATGTCGGAGAGACGCCCGCCTTCGGAAGTGACGCGATCGTAATCGGCGAGGATGCTGTCGACGGTACCCGGGAAATGGGCAATGGCGCTCATCACCTCGCGAATGCCTTCCTCGATGCGTTTGGCGATTTCAATTTCGCCTTCGCGGGTCAGCAGTTCGACGGTACCCATTTCGCGCATGTACATGCGCACGGGGTCGGTGGTGCGGCCAATGTCGGTTTCGACAGCGGCAAGTGCAGCTGCGGCCTCCTCGGCTGCGGCTTCATCGGTATCGGCTTCGGCCAACAACAGGGCATCGGCATCCGGGGCAACCTCGAATACATTGATACCCATGTCGTTGATCATGCGAATGATGTCTTCCACCTGTTCCGGATCGGAAATATCCTCCGGTAGGTGGTCATTGACCTCGGCGTAAGTCAGGTAACCCTGCTCACGGCCACGCTGGATCAATTCTTTGAGACGGGACTGCTGTTGCGCTTTTCCGGACATATAACCCTATCCACTGACGGTTCTGGCGGGCTGAAAACAAGCTGAGCATTATAGCTGAGCAAGGACCTCACGCGCCAGTTGAGGTCGATATAGCGGGTGTTGAGTTGCGATTTAGCAGGCTGCGCAGCTGCTCTTTCTCCTCTGCGCTGAGTTCACCCTGGCGAGCTTTGCGGAGCAGCAGTTCAAGGCTGCGTTCGCGTTGTCTGGCAGCAAGGCTTGTTATGGTGTCGAAAAACTGTTGTTCAAGGTTATCGGCCGAGATTAGCCATTCTTTCTCGGCTAATGCGCGTAAAAGGCGCCCTTGGTCGGTTCCATGCCAGCGCGCGATCAATTGCAGGCTGCGCAATCTTGGATTCTTTTGAAGCGTTCCGAGCAGTGCGACGAGTAGTTGCGCGTAGGTGTCGTCTTCCGCTGCGAAATGGCTGGCATCTTCCACCTTCTGCGCGAGCTCCGGATGGTGCAGGAGGGTGCGAAGAGTGGTAAGAGCCGGTGGCTCCACCGTAGCGGGCGTTCTTGGGGCGCGTGGTTTGAAGTCTGGACGCTGGCCGGGCTTTTTCCAGTCCTTTTTCCATTCTTTCTTGCTGTTCTGCTTTGGCTTTGCGGTTTCTGGCGGTGCGTAATAATCGCCTTCGTCGTGTATAGAGCTGATGTCGTAGTAAAAGTTTTCTTCGTATTCCTGGGCTGAGCTTGGCGAGGCGGTGCTCATCTGCTGAAGCGCTTCGCTGTGCAGGCCGGTAATTTCACCGAGTCGTTGCCGCATCAGGGCGCGAAGGTTGGTGCCGGGTATTTTTTCGATCAGCGGTGCTGCCAGGGTTGCCAAGTGGGCTTTGCCTTCCAGCGATCGAGGATCTGCCTCTTCGCTAAGCTGCTGAAAGAAGTAGTCAGCCAGCGGTTGTGCTTGCTGCTGTATCCGCGCCATGAAGGCGTCGGTGCCTTCGCGGCGCACCAGGCTGTCCGGGTCTTCTCCTTCCGGCAAAAATAGAAAGCGTGCGCGTCGCCCATCCTGGAGGTTGGGTAGCGCCGACTCCAGCGCACGCCAGGCCGCCTTGCGGCCGGCTGCGTCGCCATCGAAACAGAACAGCACGCTGGGGACGATCCTGAACAGGCGCTTGAGGTGCTCGTCGCTGGTGGCCGTGCCAAGTGTGGCGACCGCGTTGCGCAAGCCCTGCTGGGCCAGTGCGATCACGTCCATGTAGCCTTCGACGACCATGATTTCATCCAGGTCGCGATTGGCTTTGCGTGCCTCGTAGAGTCCGTAAAGCTCCTGGCCCTTGTGAAACACCGGGGTTTCGGGCGAGTTCAGGTATTTTGGCTTGTCATCGCCGAGCACGCGTCCGCCGAAGGCAATGACACGGCCACGGCTGTCGCGGATCGGGAACATCACGCGGTCGCGGAAGCGATCGTAGCTCCGGCCGGTTTCGGCGTTTTCGATCAAGAGTCCGGCGTCGATCATGGCCTTCTGCTGAAGGGTATCGCCGCCAAGGTGTTTCATCAGGTTGTCCCAGCCGGGCGGGGCGAAGCCGAGCCCGAAATCGCGGGCGATTACGCCGGACAGGCCGCGGCCCTTGAGGTATTCCACGGCGGCCTTGCGTGCCGGGTGCCCCTTGAGCGACTGCCGGTAATACTCAGCGGCCGATTCGAGTAAAGGGTAAAGCGGCGAATCCACTGGTTGACGTGGCTTTCGTCCCGGCCCGCTTTCTTCGCGCGGTACTTCCATGCCGGCGCGCTTGGCCAGCTCCTCGACGGCCTGAGGGAACTCCAGGCTGTCGTGGTCCATGACGAAGCCAAGCGCATTGCCGCCCGCGCCACAGCCGAAGCAGTAGTAGAATTGCTTGTCGGGGCTGACGCTGAATGAGGGCGTCTTTTCCTGATGAAAGGGGCAGCAGGCCGTGTAGTTTTTGCCCGCTTTTTTCAGCTGGATGCGCGAACTCACCACTTCGACGATGTCGGAGCGGTTCAGCAGGTCATCGATGAAGGATTGGGGGATCAGGCCGGCCATAGGGCTATGAGAATACGCTCGCAGTGTTCAGGCCGGAATGAAAAAAACTCCGATCATTCGCCGTTGGCGAAGCGGAGTCCTTTCAATGCAAAGCCCGGCATTGGCCGGGCTTTATGCGGCGTCAGCTGTACTGAATTAGTACAGGCGAACGCTGCGGCGCTGTTCGCGCTGCACTTTCTTGGCGTGACGCTTGACTGCGGCGGCAGCTTTACGCTTGCGCTCTGCAGTGGGCTTCTCGTAGAACTCACGGCTGCGGACTTCAGCCAGAACACCGGCTTTTTCGCAAGAACGCTTGAAGCGACGCAGAGCTACGTCGAATGGTTCGTTCTCTTTAACTTTAACGTTGGGCATCCAGGACGTACCTTCACTTGTTTACCGGTTACAACGCGCTTCGGCAACTATCGCGAGCACGCTGGTTTTAAGGGTTGCGGATGTTAACGCCTTGCTGCGTGGAATGCAAAGCCCCCTGATCGAAAAGCGCTGGTCGGTCGCTGGCCCCGGCGATTAATATGCGCGGCTTCATTCGCTTCTTGGAAAGGTTGTGGCCATGCTGGTACTGGGGCTGGAAACTTCATGCGACGAGACCGGTGTTGCGCTGTACGACAGCGAGCACGGCCTGTTGGCTGACGCCCTGTTCAGTCAGATCGATCTGCACCGCGTTTATGGCGGCGTAGTGCCGGAGTTAGCCTCGCGTGATCACGTCAAACGGATGCTGCCGCTTATCCGTCAGATCCTCAAGGAAGCCGGGCGCGAGGCGAGTCAGATCGATGCGGTGGCTTACACGGCCGGCCCCGGTCTGGTCGGGGCCCTGCTGGTTGGCGCTTCCTGTGCGCAAGCGATGGCGTTTGCCTGGGGTGTGCCGGCTGTCGGTGTACATCACATGGAAGGCCACCTTCTGGCGCCAATGCTGGAAGATCAGCCGCCCGCGTTTCCCTTCGTCGCTTTGTTGGTGTCCGGGGGACATACCCAGCTGGTCAGGGTCGATGGCATCGGTCGTTACGAGCTACTCGGCGAGTCGGTGGACGACGCCGCCGGCGAAGCCTTCGACAAGACGGCCAAACTGATGGGCTTGCGCTATCCCGGCGGTCCGGAAATCGCGGCGCTTGCTGAGCGCGGGACCCCGGGGCGATTCACGTTCCCGCGACCAATGACCGATCGGCCCGGGCTTGATTTCAGCTTCAGCGGTCTAAAGACCTCTACCTTGACCTCCTGGCAGCAATGCCAGAGCGCCGGCGATGACGGTGAGCAAACCCGTTGCGATATCGCCTTGGCTTTCCAACAGGCAGTTGTCGATACGCTGACTATTAAATGTCGACGAGCCCTGAAGCAGACAGGGCTCACTAGCTTGGTCATAGCCGGTGGCGTGAGTGCCAACGCTTCGTTGCGACAGAGCCTGGAGGCGATGCTTGCCGAGCTGAAAGGGCAAGTGTTCTATGCCCGGCCACGTTTCTGTACCGACAATGGAGCAATGATTGCCTACGCTGGCTGTCAGCGTTTGCTGGCGGGTCAGCAGGAAGGTCCTGCGATTTCAGTACAGGCACGCTGGCCGATGGAAACGCTGTCGGCGATATGATCCGCCTCCGTCTAGAAATGACGTTCGTTGCCAGCGGAAAGGTCGCGCAAATTATTTCGGTGACGCCAGACGATTAGGGCCGCCAGCATTGTCATAGGCCAGAGGGCGTCTGGCTGTTTCCAAGCAAGCATCGGTAGGCAAAGAGGTAGGGCAACAAGTGCGGCCAGAGAACTGGTACGCGACACTTTGAAAACGATCAGCCAGATAACCAAGGCCAGTAAGGCGGTTGGCGGGTGCAGGCCGAGCAGGGCGCCTGCTGCAGTAGCAACTCCCTTCCCGCCGCGAAAGCGAAAGTAGAGCGGATATGAATGACCCAGTACCGCGGCAACCCCGATCCATGCTTGTTGTTCGAGGGGCAGGCCCAGCCCCGCTGCCAGCAGAACCGGCAGCCAGCCCTTGAGCAGATCTCCGAACAGGGTGCCGATAGCCAGTCCCCTGCCGGCCAATCGGAGCATATTGGTCGCACCGGGATTGCCTGACCCAGCGGCGCGTGGGTCGGGGGCGCCGGTCAGACGACTGAGTAAAATGGCGAAAGACAGCGAACCGGTCAGATAGGCGAGCAGTGCTAATTGCCAGAACATGGCATCCATCCGGGGCAGGGAGCCCTTGAGTCTAACGGCCTGTCATGAAGTTGTCGTGCCGAGGGAGAACGTTGCGTGGATACAGTTTTCATAGAAGGGCTGGAAGTGGATACGCTGATCGGCGCGTATGATTGGGAGCGCGGTATACGACAGTGTCTGCGCTTGGATCTGACATTGGGTTGGGATATTCGTCCAGCAGCTCAAAATGATGAGTTGGACAAGGCTCTGGATTACGCCGAGGTGACCGGCGCCATCGATCAGTTCGCACAGTCGTCACGCTTCGAACTGGTCGAAACCTTTGCCGAACGCCTCGCTGCCGCACTGATGACCCAGTTCGGCATCCCCTGGCTGAAGCTGCGGGTCACCAAGCCGGGTGTCAATTCGCGCGCAAGGGGATTGGGTGTGGAGATCGAACGCGGATGCCGCTGACTCGCGTACTACTAGGACTGGGCAGCAATGTTCAACGTGAGCTGAACCTGAGCGCTGGTCTTGATGCGCTGCAGCAACTGCTTGCAGACATGCGTTGCTCGCCCGTTTTCGAAAGCCTTGCCGTGGGCTACAGGGGCGACAATTTCTACAATCTGGTTGTCTCCGGCTGGACCGAGTTGCCCCTGATGGAACTGGATCGGAGGCTCAAGTTCATCGAAGCGGACAACGGCCGCTACGCACCTGAGCGCAAGGGGCTTCCGTTGGATATCGATGTGCTGATGTATGGCGATCTGGTGGGCAACTTTCATGGCATTGAACTGCCACGGCCAGAGACGCTGAAAAATGCATTCGTACTCTGGCCGTTGGCCCTGTTGGTTCCTGAGATTGAGCACCCGCAGGCAGGGCAGCGCTTCGCTGAGCTCTGGAGAGACTCACGGATTGAACAGCAGCTGTGGCCGGTGCCGTTTCGATGGAACGGCGCGGACCTCACGCCAGCGTCCCTGTGCAAGCCCTAAAGCAGCGATAACGGACCCGACAAAACCGCCAGTTTGACCCCTCGCGTCACTTGGGCGACCTGATCAGGCTGCGCTCTGTTAACGGCTGCGCTGGTAGTCCTTCACGGCTTTCAGGCGCTCGCGTTTGAGTGCCTCGCCCAGCTCCGCTCCCTTGTAACCCTGATCTATCAGCGGTTTTACCTGTACAGCACGGGCGTGCTCGGCAGCGGTGCGTAGGTAATCGGCCTGAACGTATGTGGTGTTGCCATCATGTCCTAGCGCATCCATTTCGCAGCAGGCGATGAACTGTTCGAATCGCTCAGGGCGGCGGTAAATGTCGAAGTGTTGCAATAATTCAAACAGCGTTTGGGCTGGTAGCGCCATAGCGTGGTGGCCGAGCACGTGGAACTCACTGACAAGTCTGGCCAGTTCCTGGCAGTCTCGCGGCACCTTATAGCGCAGGCTGACAGCATCGGCTGGCGTCGCTCCAGCGTTGCTCATTTCCGTTTGCGGTGTATCAGGGGCGCGGGGCTCTCCCAGGTGCATCAACAGGCAAGCCCAGCGAACGGTCAACGGCTGATCATGGATGGCGCATTGGTGAAGTACCCCAAGTGTGTGATAGCCGGGTTGCGCGCCGTCTCGTAGGGGTTGCGCTGCATCGAACAATCGTTCGACCTCGGGGAGCAGTTCCGCCAGCGCGCTGCACTTGCGCAAGACCCGAATGAATACGTCGGGACGAGACTCCATCAGGGCACGGGAAATTTCCTTCCAGCTGCGCTCTGGCGTCAGCGCTTGGAGCTCGCCCGACTCGGCGAGCTGCTGCATCAATGCCAGGGTTTCAGGCGCAACGTCAAAGCCAAGCTCGGCATAACGGGCGGCAAAGCGAGCCACGCGTAGCACCCTTAGCGGGTCCTCGGCGAAAGCAGGGGAGACGTGTCTGAGTGTGCGGGCGGCGAGATCGGCTTGGCCTTGATAAGGATCGATCAGGTGACCCTGTTCATTTTCGGCCATGGCATTGATGGTCAGATCGCGCCGGATCAGATCTTCTTCCAGGGTAACGTCCGGGCTGGCATAGAAGGTAAACCCGCCATAGCCTCGGCCGCTCTTGCGCTCTGTACGGGCGAGCGCATATTCCTCGCCTGTCTCCGGATGCAGAAATACCGGAAAGTCAGCCCCCACCGGGCGAAAGCCGCTGGCCTGCATCTCTTCGGCACTTGAACCGACCACCACCCAGTCCACTTCCGTTACGGGGCGTCCCAACAACCGATCACGTACCGCGCCGCCGACTTTGTAGATCTGCATGTTGCCCTCCGTTTCGCCGGAGGATAAACGAATGCACCACCGCATCAAGCCGCGGATGCCGACTGGAGTCCGCGGTGACGAAGGCGCGCGCCAATCAGATCGATGGCAGCGCCAGGTTCATGCCAGCAAATCTCGAATCTCCATCCGTCTCTGCACGGGGCGGCATGTGGTGGACGGCAACCAGCTTGTCGTCCTGCATTGACTGGAGATGCACGTCGAAACCCCAGAGCCGATGCAAATGTTTGAGCACCTCGTCAGTGGAGCCGCCCAGGGGTTTGCGGTCGTGCTGCTGGTGGCGCAGCGTGAGCGACCGATCGCCCCGGCGATCAACACTCCATACCTGCACGTTGGGCTCCCGGTTGCCGAGGTTGTACTGCGCGGCCAGAAGTTCACGAATGGCGTGGTAGCCGTTTTCATCATGGATGGCAGGAACCAGCAATTCGTCCTTGCGGTCGTCGTCGAGGATGCTGAACAGCTTCAGATCACGAATCACCTTGGGCGACAGAAACTGCAGGATGAAGCTTTCGTCCTTGAAGTTGTTCATCGCGAATTTGACAGTGGTCAACCAGTCGCTACCTGCAATATCCGGGAACCAGCGCTTGTCCTCCTCCGTTGGGTGTTCGCAGATGCGGCGGATGTCCTGATACATGGCGAACCCCAGTGTGTAAGGGTTGATGCCGCTGTAGTAAGGACTGTCGAAGCCTGGTTGGTAGATCACGCTCGTATGCGACTGGAGAAATTCCATCATGAAGCCGTCGGTGACCAGGCCTTCGTCATACAGGTCGTTGATGAGGGTGTAGTGCCAGAAGGTCGCCCAGCCCTCATTCATCACTTGGGTCTGGCGCTGCGGATAGAAGTACTGGGCGATCTTGCGCACGATTCGCACCACCTCGCGCTGCCAGGGCTCCAGCAGCGGCGCGTGCTTTTCGATGAAGTAAAGGATGTTCTCTTGAGGCTCGGCGGGAAAGCGTTGGTCACGTTGCCGCTCGTCTTCCTTCTCGCCGAATTTTGGGATGGTCCGCCAAAGGTCGTTGATCTGCTTTTGCAGGTGTTCTTCGCGGTCCTTCTGCCGGCGCCGCTCTTCCTCGGCGGATATAGGGTAAGGACGCTTGTAGCGGTCAACGCCATAGTTCATCAGGGCATGGCAGGAATCGAGCAGGTCTTCCACCGCGTCTATGCCGTGGCGTTCCTCGCACTGCATGATGTACTGCTTGGCGAACACCAGGTAATCGATGATCGAACTGGCGTCGGTCCAGGTACGGAAAAGGTAGTTGCCCTTGAAAAAACTGTTGTGCCCATAGCTCGCATGGGCGATGACCAGCGCCTGCATGGTGATGGTGTTTTCTTCCATCAGGTAGGCGATGCACGGGTCGGAGTTGATCACGATTTCGTAGGCCAGGCCCATCTGCCCACGGGTGTAGGATTTTTCCGTGCTGAGAAAATGCTTGCCATAGGACCAGTGGTGGTAGCCCAGCGGCATGCCTACCGAAGCGTAGGCATCCATCATCTGTTCAGCGGTGATGACCTCGATCTGGTTCGGATAGGTGTCCAGCGCATAGCGCTCGGCGATGCGCCCGATCTCGCGGTCATAGGTGCGGATGAGCTCGAAGGTCCATTCCGAACCGGTGGAAATGGGCTGTCGTTTCATGCTGCGTACCTCAGCTAGCCATGCGCCGCTGGAAGAGTTCGCGGAACACCGGGTAGATGTCCCCTGCGGTTACCAGTTGCTGCTGGGCGAACGAGTCGTTGAACGCTTCGGCCACCTGGTTATATTCGTACCACAGCGCCTGATGGTCGCGCGGAGTGATTTCAACATAGGAAAAATACTGGACGAACGGCATGATCTGGTTGATCAGGATGTCCCGGCAAACCGGCGAGTCGTCGTTCCAGTTATCGCCATCCGAAGCCTGCGCCGCATAGATATTCCACTCGTTGGTGGGATAACGCTCAGCCATGATCTCCTGCATCATTTTCAGTGCGCTGGACACGATGGTGCCGCCCGTTTCGCGCGAATAGAAAAACTCTTCCTCGTCGACTTCCTTGGCGCTGGTGTGGTGGCGGATGAACACCACCTCAATCTTGTCGTAGTTCCGCTTGAGAAACAGGTACAAGAGGATGAAGAAGCGCTTGGCTATGTCCTTGGTGGCCTGCGTCATCGATCCGGACACGTCCATCAGGCAGAACATCACGGCCTTGGAGCTGGGATTTGGGTGCTTCACCAGCAGGTTGTACTTGAGGTCGAAGGTATCCAGGAAAGGCACTCGGTGAATGCGCGCACTGAGCCGTTCTATCTCTTCTTCGGCTGCCTGGATGTCTGTGAAATTGGCAGGCTCCTCGAGCTTGAGGCGTGCCAGCTCAGCCTTGACCTCGCGCAACTTGGCGCGGCTGCTGCCCGACAGGGCGATACGCCGTGCATGAGCCGAACGCAGGGTGCGAACGATATTGATACGGGACGGATTGCCCTCGTTGCTGATGCCGGCTCGGACCGTCTTGAATGTGTCAGTGCCGGTCAGGTGACGTTTGACCAGGTTGGGCAATTCCAGATCCTCGAACATGAAATCGAGGAACTCTTCCTGCGTGATCTGAAATACGAAGTCATCCATTCCTTCGCCGCTGTTGCTGGCCTGACCAGCACCCTGGCCGCCGCCGCCACCTTGCGGCCGGGGAATGCGCTCACCCGCGACAAATTCCTTGTTCCCTGGGTGCACGATAGTTTGCCGACCGCCACGTCCGTGGTGAAGGATCGGCTCATCCGTGTCTCGGCCGGGAATGCTGATCTGTTCGCCATGTTCCATGTCGGTAATGGAGCGGCGCCCCACGGCCTCTTCAACGGCCTTTTTGATGTGTCCTCGGTATCGCTGCAAGAAGCGCTGGCGATTGACCGTGCTCTTGTTCTTGCCGTTCAAACGGCGGTCGATCACGTAACTCATACGAGCCCTCCGGGCTGAGCTGGAAATCATGGGCCAGAACCGGAAGCGTGCCGCTTTGCTTCCAGCTCCGGCTCCAAGCCCTCACTGCTCTTACTGCGATTTACGTACGCGCAGATACCATTCCGAGAGCAGGCGTACCTGCTTCTCGGTGTAACCGCGCTCGACCATGCGCACGACGAAGTCGTTGTGCTTTTTCTGATCTTCCTTGCTCGCTTTTGCGTTGAAGCTGATGACCGGCAGAAGGTCTTCCGTGTTGGAGAACATCTTCTTCTCGATCACCACTCGCAACTTCTCGTAGCTGAGCCAGGAAGGGTTCTTGCCGTTATTGTTGGCCCGTGCGCGCAGCACGAAGTTGACGATCTCGTTGCGGAAGTCCTTTGGATTGCTGATGCCGGCGGGTTTCTCGATCTTTTCCAGCTCTTCGTTCAGCGCTGCGCGGTTGAGGATTTCCCCGGTCTCCGGATCGCGGTATTCCTGATCCTGAATCCAGAAGTCCGCGTAGAGCACGTAGCGGTCGAAAATGTTCTGGCCATACTCGCTGTAGGACTCTAGATAGGCGGTCTGGATTTCCTTGCCGATGAAGTCAACGTAACGCGGCGCCAAGTACTCCTTAATGAAGCGCAGGTAGCGCTCGCGCACCTCGGCAGGGAATTGCTCCTGTTCGATCTGCTGCTCCAGGACGTACAGCAGATGAACTGGGTTGGCAGCGATCTCGTGCGGGTCGAAGTTAAATACCTTGGAGAGGATCTTGAAGGCGAAACGCGTCGACAGCCCGTTCATGCCTTCGTCGACGCCAGCCGTATCGCGGTACTCCTGAATCGACTTGGCCTTGGGGTCAGTGTCTTTCAGATTCTCACCGTCATAAACCCGCATCTTTGAATAGATATTGGAGTTTTCCGGCTCTTTCAGGCGACTCAGCACCGAGAACTGCGCCAGCATCTTCAAAGTATCGGGCGCACAATGGGCTTTCGACAGCGAGCTGTTGACCAACAGCTTGTCGTAGATCTTGATCTCATCGGTGACACGCAGGCAGTAAGGCACCTTGACGATGTAGATGCGGTCGATGAAGGCTTCGTTGTTCTTGTTGTTACGGAAGGTATGCCATTCCGACTCGTTGGAGTGCGCCAGCAGGATGCCGTTGTAGGGAATCGCGCCGAGGCCTTCGGTGCTGTTGTAGTTGCCTTCCTGGGTTGCGGTCAGCAGCGGGTGCAACACCTTGATCGGCGCCTTGAACATCTCGACGAATTCCATCATGCCCTGGTTCGCCCGGCACAGCGCACCCGAGTAGCTGTAGGCGTCGGCGTCGTTCTGCGGGAATTCCTCGAGCTTGCGGATATCGACCTTACCCACCAGGGCGGAGATGTCCTGGTTGTTTTCATCGCCGGGCTCGGTCTTGGCTACGGCGATCTGATTGAGGATCGAGGGATAGAGCTTCACCACGCGGAACTGGCTGATATCGCCCCCGAATTCCTGCAGACGCTTGGTGGCCCACGGCGACATGATCGAGTTGAGGTATCGACGGGGGATGCCGTAGTCCTCCTCGAGGATTTGCGCATCTTCAGCGGGGTTGAACAGCCCCAGGGGCGATTCGAAGACCGGAGAGCCCTTGATCGCATAGAAGGGCACCCGCTCCATCAGTTGTTTGAGTTTTTCGGCCAGAGATGACTTGCCGCCGCCCACAGGACCCAACAGGTAGAGGATCTGCTTCTTTTCTTCCAGGCCCTGCGCGGCGTGCCGGAAATAGGAAACGATCTGATCGATGCAGTCTTCCATCCCGTGGAAGTCTTCAAACGCCGGGTAACGGCGGATGACCTTGTTCGAGAAGATGCGCGAGAGTCTCGAGTCGGTCGAGGTATCGATCAGTTCGGGCTCGCCGATTGCCATCAACAGGCGCTCGGCTGCGGTAGCGTAGGTTCCCCGGTCTTCCTTGCACAGGTCGAGATACTCCTGAAGCGAATATTCCTCCTGACGGGTTGCTTCGAATCGTTGCTGGAAATGGCTGAAAATGCTCATTGACTTCACCTCGGACGACGCTCGGAGCCGGTGTTGTCATCATGCATTCAGGTACGGCCGCCTTACCGGCCTGTGGAGTTCCCCCGAACACCTGATGGTCGAAACTGAGGCCCGGTAGCCGATGCACGGCTTCCACCTATTTGGATGGCCTGCATTGAAGGATAGTCCGGATTCGGCAAGATCAAGGAAGGAGAGAAGTTTTTGCCGCTGCGTTTCGTCGGAAGAGGCTCAAGGCCGCGCTGCCCGCGGCCTGAGAGGGTAGGGCATTTAGGCAGGATCGCCGTGTTCGGTCTCTTGTGGGAACGTCTGTCGCCAAAGCTCGAAGCCACCGTCGAGGCTGTAGACGTCCGAGAAACCCTGGCTGATCAAGTACGCGGCTGCGCTTTGGCTGGAGTTGCCGTGGTAGCAGGTGACGATCAGCGGCTGGTCAAGGTCGGCCGCCGCGATGAAATCTGGCAAGGAATAGTTATCAAGGTGGGTCGAGCCGCTGATGTGGCCGCCCGCGTAGCTCTGGGGGTCGCGAATGTCTACAACCACGCCGCCTCGTAAGCGCAGTGCCTGTGCCTGCTCTGGGGAGATACGTTTGAATTCCGTCATGGCTTTGCCTCGCAATCGCAGCGGAACAGCTCGTTGCTGTCGATGTTCATCATTGTCATCGAATTGCCCCACACGCAGCCGGTATCCAGCGCATATACGTTTGGCTCGTCGCAACGACCTTCAAGCGCAGCCCAGTGGCCGAAGATAATCTTCGCTCCGCGTGCTTTGCGGGTTGGATGACTGAACCAGGGCGCGTATCCGTCAGGTGCCGACTCCAGACCTTCCTTGGCTTCGAGGTCGAGCGTGCCATCAGCTTTGCAGAAGCGCATACGGGTGAAGTAATTGGTAATCAGCCGAAGACGCGGAATTCCATGCAGGTCCTTGCTCCATTTGGCCGGCTGGTTGCCGTACATGCCATCAAGAAAAGGCTGCAGCGTGGCGTCGTCGCGAAGCGCCTGCTCGACTTCGGCTGCACGGCGTAGAGACTTGGAAAGCGACCACTGTGGCGGAATGCCGGCATGAACCATCGTGACGTCGCGTTCGGCATCGTGATGGATGAGCTTTTGCTGGCGAAGCCAGAAAATCAGATCGGCGCGGTCAGGTGCGTCGAGGATCTCCTGAAGCGTGTCTGATTTCTTGAGTCGTTCGACCTGATACGCAACGGCAAGCAGGTGCAGATCGTGGTTGCCCAATACAGTCACGCCTGAGCTGCCGAGATCACGCGCGAAGCGCAGGCATTCGAGTGACTGCGGGCCTCGGTTGACCAGGTCACCTGCCAGCCAGAGGCAATCTCGGGACGGGCTGAAATCGACTCGCTCCAGCAGGCTTTGCAGAGGTGAAAGGCAACCTTGCAGGTCGCCGACAGCATAGGTAGTCAATGCAGGGCTCCAGGTACGGCCAACCGAAACGGCGCAATGGTGGCATCGAAACGGTGCCCGTCTTCGGCAAGCATCTGATAACTGCCTTGCATCGTGCCGACGCGTGATGCCATCAGCGTGCCGCTGGTGTAGACATGACGATTGCCGGGGGCTAGCACTGGTTGCTCACCGACCACGCCCTCGCCACGAACTTCCTGCACCTGACCGTCCCCGTCAGTGATGATCCAGTGACGTGACAGCAACTGCGCAGTCAGTTGACCCTTGTTTTCGATGGTTACTGTGTAGGCAAAGGCAAAACGGTTTTGTTCCGGCTGTGACTGGTCAGCCAGATAGGCCGGGCGGACTTTGATCTCGATCCGGTAGCGGAGGTCTTCAGGCATGGTTTGCTCCTTCGCGTGGGACGCTTTCAGCCGCGGGCAGATAGTTGGTCCGATAGTCTTACGAACGCAGCCAGGTCCAGCTGTTCCGGGCGCAGGCTGCCATCGACATCGGCGGCCGCAATGGCGTCCGCGTCCAACAAGCCTTTCAGGGTGTTGCGCAGAGTCTTGCGGCGCTGATTAAACGCCTGACGCACAACTGTTTCGAGTTGCCGATGGTCTCGGGCCGGGTGCGGCAGTATGTCGTGCGGGACCAGGCGAACAATGGCCGAGTCGACCTTTGGTGCTGGATTGAATGCACCAGGACCCACATTGAACAGGTGCTCGACGCGGCAGTGGTACTGCACCATGATCGACAGCCGCCCCCAGTCACCACCGCCCGGTTCCGCTGCGAGACGCTCGACGACTTCCTTCTGCAGCATGAAGTGCATGTCGCGGATCAGGCTGGCGTGATCGAGCAGGTGAAAGATCAGAGGAGTGGAAATGTTGTACGGCAGGTTGCCAACGATACGCAGGCTGTTTGGCTCGTGGCTCAGCCTGGCGAAGTCGAATTTCAGCGCATCGCCCTGATTGAGAGCGAAGTTATCCCTGTCGGCGAACTTCTGCTGCAGGATGGGAATCAGGTCCAGGTCCAGTTCGACCACATCAAGGTGGGCACCGCTGTCCAGCAGCCCTTCGGTCAGCGCGCCCTGGCCCGGGCCGATCTCGACGATTCGCTCGCCCTGCTTGGCATGAATGGAACGCAGGATGCGATGAATCACCCCTGCATCATGAAGAAAGTTCTGGCCGAAACGCTTTCGCGCACGGTGTTGGTAGTTCTCGGACATGTACAGCAGCTCCAGGCTTCTAGCTGCAAGCATCAAGCGAGAGCACAAAGCAGAAAGTCGAAAGGGCGAAGTTTAGCAGCCAAAGGCGGCTTGGCGCTCCCGCCGAGACGCGGCGAGCGCTGTGCCGCCTGTTCTTCAAGGCTGGGTAGCGGTCATCTGATAGGCGGTGTCGAGGGCGACCTGCAGGCTCCCCGTATCGATCCGACCCGTGCCAGCCAGATCCAGCGCTGTGCCGTGATCCACCGACGTGCGGACGATGGGCAGACCCAGCGTCACGTTGACCGCAGCGCCGAATCCTTTGTATTTGAGGACCGGCAACCCCTGGTCGTGATACATGGCAAGCACCGCATCGCAGCGCTCGAGATGTTTGGGTGTGAACAAGGTGTCCGCGGGCAGCGGCCCCACCAGGTCCAGGCCTTCGTTGCGTAACATGTCCAGTGCCGGCTCGATCACCTCGATCTCTTCTCGTCCCAGGTGTCCGCCTTCGCCCGCATGAGGGTTCAGCCCGCAGACCAGTATGCGTGGGTGCGGTATGCCGAATTTACTCACAAGGTCGTGATGAAGAATGCGAGTCACGCGCTGCAGACGCTCGGCCGTGATGGCCCCTGCTACGTCTTTGAGTGGTAGATGGGTGGTGACCAAGGCGACGCGCAAACCTCGCGTCGCCAGCATCATCACGACTTGATCGGTCGCGGTCAGCTCAGCCAGAAATTCGGTATGCCCGGAAAAGGGAATGCCGGCTTCGTTGATGATGCCCTTGTGTACAGGCGCGGTGATCATGCCGGCAAAACTGCCATCAAGGCAGCCGCGTCCGGCGCGCTCCAATGTCTCGAGCACATAGCTGGCATTTGCTGAATCAAGCGTGCCAGCCACCGTTTGTGCGCTCAGGGGCGTGTCCCACACATACAGAGTGCCAGCTGGTGCAGGAACGTCAGGCCAGCAGTCGGCGCTCACCTCGTTGATCTCGACGCTCAATCCCAACTCGCGCGCGCGTGTTCTGAGCATCTCGGCGCTGGCGATGGCAATCAGTGGATGGGCGTGCGCGTCACGCGCAAGCAGCAGGGAGAGGTCGGGCCCGATGCCGGCGGGCTCGCCGGGGGTCAAGGCGAAGCGTTTGGCGGACATGTCGATGCCTTTCAAGCTGGTGAAAAGAAGCGGGCCGGCCGATTGGCCGGCCCGCTGAGGCGTTGCAGACTAGCGAGTCATCGCGAGATCAGATCTTGATCTCGACGTAGGCTTCATCGCGAATCTGGCGAAGCCAGTTTTGCAGTTCTTCCTCGTACTTGCGGTTACGCAGCAGGTTTAGCGCCTGCTGTTCGCGGAATTCCTCACTGGCGTCTGTGGCGCGGCGTCCCAGCACTTCCAGGATATGCCAGCCGTACGGCGTCTTGAAGGGTTCAGACAGTTGTCCGCTGGCTGTATTGGCCATAACCTCACGGAACTCCGGCACAAGCGAATTGGGGTCGATCCAGTTGAGGTCGCCGCCATTGAGGGCCGAGCCCGGATCTTCGGAAAAGCTTTTCGCCAGTTCGGCAAAGCTTTCGCCCGCCTGGATGCGGTCACGCAGCCGCTCGATCAGGCGGCGGCTTTCTTCTTCGCTGCGGATCTGGCTCGGCTTGATCAGGATATGGCGAACATGTACCTCGTCCCGTACCTGCGTCTCGCCGCCACGCTTGTCGAGTACCTTGAGCAGGATGAAGCCCGGCGGAGTGCGTACCGGCTGAGTCACGTCGCCGACCGACATGCTGCTGACTTCTGTATCGAAGGGCGGGGGTAGTTGGGCTGCTTTGCGCCACCCCATATCGCCGCCCTCCAGTGCGTTTTCGCTGGCCGATCGGGACACGGCCAGTTTGGCAAAGTCGGCGCCTTGCTGCAGTTGCTGATAGGTATCCATCGCCAGCTTTTCAGCATTCTGTATGGCTGCGGAGTCCGCCGATTCCGGGACAGGGATCAGGATATTGGCGAGGCGGTACTCCTCGGACAACTGCAGCTTGCCAAGGTCGGAAGCGAGAAAGTTCTCCACCTCCTGGTTCGATACCTGGACACGCTCGGCGATCCGGCGTTGGCGCACACGGCTGATCACCATCTCGCGGCGAATTTGCTCGCGAGCGGTATCCAGACTCAGGCCGTCACGCTCCAGGGCCGCGCGAAATTGCTCAAGGGTCATATTGTTGCGCTGAGCGATGGTGCTCATGGCCTGGTTGAGCTCTTCATCGGAGATGCGAATGCCCGAACGCTCCCCGATCTGCAACTGCAGGTTCTCGGTAATCAGCCGTTCCAGTACCTGTTGCTGCATCACGTCCGTTGGCGGCATTTCGGCGCCGCGTTTCTCGATGGTCTGCTGAACTTCGCGGGTTCGTTGGTCCAGCTGGCTCTGCATGATCACGTCGTTGTCCACGATCGCGACGATACGGTCGAGCTGTTTAACTTCGGCCGAAGCGGTCAGGGCAGCAGTCGTGCTGCCCAGCAGAAGGGCGCCCGCCAGAAGGGGGCGCAGGCAATCAGAAAGCTTGATCTTCACGTTCACGGTAACCTTGTATGCCTTCGTCGAGGAATGTCTCAGTGGAGTTGCCGACAACGCCGCCGAGTCCTTTGAGGACGATTTGCAGGAAGATGCCGTTATCCGGCTCATCGTTCTGCGATGGGTTGAGACTGGTCTCGTCGTAATCGATCCAGTAGCGGTTGATCAGACGCAGCTTCCAGCAGCAGCTGTCGTACTCAAAGCCACCGAAGGCTTCCAGCGTACGGTTGCGGCTGTAGTCGTGCTGCCAGCGCGCGATCACGCTCCACTGCGGCAGAATCGGCCAGATTGTGGAAATGTCGTGCTGGTTGATCTTGTAGTAGTCCTCGATATACCCCGGCGTGCCTGGCGTGCCGTAATCGCCGCCATAAATCCACTGACCGGTCGCCTGGTCGAATCGTACGGTGTCGTTGCGATAGCGGTAGCCGAAATTGACGACCTTTCGGGGATTGTCCGCCGGCTGGTAGTGAAACATGGCGCTGCCTGAGCGCGTACGGCCTTCATCCGGATCCCAGTTGAACGTCGAGGTGAAATGCCAGTCGCGGTCATAGCGATACATGTACTCGAGCGCGTATGGCGATACGTCAGATTCCGAGCCAGGCCGATTTCCGAGGTTCGGCAGCTGCACTTCGCGATCACGGAAGTAGACGATCTGACCAATGCTCAAACGCTGACGCTCCAACCCGTTGGGTTCGATCCACCGATTGGTCACGCCCAGCGAGAGCTGATTCGCATCGCCAATCCGGTCTCTGCCAACGAAGCGGTTGTCGCGCCACAACGAGGCGTAGCTGAAGGTGTATTCGCCAGTATCGAATACCGGGATGTCGTCCTGGTCTTCTTCCGGTACATAGAGGTAGAACATCCGCGGCTCGAGCGTCTGGCGATATTCCTTGCCGAACCACTGTGTATTGCGGTCGAAGTACAGGCCACTGTCGACGCTGAAAATCGGCACGCTGCGGTCGGGTGAGTCGTTGAAATCGTTCACCTGGCTGCGGCCGGTATTGTCTAGCGTCAGATCATATTTGGTGTACGCGTACTTCAGAGATGGCTTGACGAAGCCCCAGCTCCAGTCAAGGGGCAGACTGACACCGGGCTCCAGGTGGAGGCGTTCGCCTTCTGCTCGCGTCAAACCGGTAAGGCGCGCGTCGTACCAAAGCTGTTCTGGCGTGCCGGTGTTGCCATACTGATCAGTGAAAAAGCCGCTACGCAAGCTGCGCTGGAAGCTGACGAATTCAGTGTCATAGGCGAATTGCAGGCCGCCCGGTTGGAATGGCAGCACACCATTCAAGGTCAGCTGCGGTAACCGCTCATAAGGTGTGATGTCCGCGATTGTGGCGCGTTCATAAGCATGCACGTTCAGTCGGGCCGTGAAGCTCGGTGCGCGGTAGGTGACGGTGCCGCGCTGATCCAGGTGGTCCGGCTGGCCAATGCCAAGGTTGGTATTCAGGTCCTGGAAGTAGTACGGGTCGCTGATGTCGGTGTAGTCCACTTCTGCCAGCCAGCGCGAATCCAGGCCGGTACGATGCTGCCAACTGTACATCCAGCGTTGGTCTTCGTATTCCGACTGCAGCTTGCGGTCGTCATTGCTGTCGTCCAGGTAGGCTCCGCCGAACTGACCTTCGCTATTGCGCGTCAGGTAGCGGAACTGGCCTTCCATCAGCAGGCCGCGATCGGTCATGTAGTTCGGGTAAAGCGTGGCGTCGAAATTCGGCGCCAGGTTGAAATAATACGGTGTGACGACTGCAAGCCCGGTATCGCTGGAAGAGCTGATACTGGGCGCGAGAAAGCCGGACTGGCGGCGATCATCGATCGGGAAATAGATGTAGGGCGTATAAAAAACCGGGACGCCTTTGACCCGCAGCGTGACGTTGGTCGCCGAACCGAAGCCTGTCGCCGGGTTTAGCGTGACGTTGTTACCTTGCAGATACCAATCATTGTTGCCAGGTTCGCAGCGTGTATAGGTGCCGTCCTTGAGGCGGATGATCGCATCCTCGGTACGCTTGGCGTACTGGGCACTGCCGCGGACCTTGCCTTGATGAACCACATACTCGGCGTTTTCGACCTGAGCTTCACCGGTGTCGAGAAACAGCTCGGCGCGGTCGCCAACCATCAATGCACCGTCATTACGCAGGCGAACGTTGCCTTTAAGCTCGCCGCGATTCTCGCGCTGGTACAGGCTCGCCTCATCGGCCTCAGCCTGGATGCTGCCTTGACGGAGCACGACGTCGCCGGCCAGCGTAGCGATTTCCTGCTGCTGCTCGTAACGTGTTGCCTTGGCTGACACGTACGTGGGCGCTTCGCTCATCGGCGTGTCGTCGAACTGACCGGGTCGGTTCGGTTCAACATAGGTACCGGTGCAGTACGGACCTGTCTCGGCCAGTTGGGCATTGGTCAGCTGATCACGCGGTACCCAGTCCAGATGGCTGTAGTCGGCGCTGCGTGACGCAAGGGCGAGCCCTCTGCTTTCTGTGACCAGCTTGGTTGTCGCTGTCTCCCGCTCGGTTTTGCTGGCGCGTGGCTGCGCAGCGGCGGTTGCGCTGGCAGCGCTACCAGAATGAACGGGACGTGGTGGCAGTTCGGCGTCGGTGCTGTTGGATGAGCAGTTCCAGCCTCCTCCGGACCCGGGCTGGCAGGCGAACTGTTCAGCTGCGATAACGAGAGGCGAGGCTACAGGTTGCAGTGCGAGCAGGCCGCCGGTTACCAATAGAGGGAATTTTTTACGAAAAGCGGGATATTTGACTGCCATCTTGTTTTTTGGTCCGTGCTTGCGGCGAGCCATCGGCCGGGCTGGGCCGCACGCCTCTCGATGGGCTGAAAAAGATGCTGGATAATAAAGCATGACCCGCCTATCGGCTAGCGCCGTGGAGAGCCCCTGTATGCCGCAACACGATCAACGTTTTCTGGACCTCAACGCCTGGCTGAAGCCTCATTTGGACGCGCTTTTTGCGCAGCGTGGCTGGGGGGAAGCTCCAGTCGTTGCTCTGACCCCGGCCAGTAGCGATGCCAGTTTCCGGCGATATTTTCGTTGGGAAACCCCTGACCGCAGTTTCATCTTGATGGATGCCCCACCGCCCCAGGAAAATTGCCGACCATTCGTGAACATTGCGGCGATGCTTTCAGAAGCGGGCGTGCATGTCCCCGAGATCCTGGCGGCTGACCTCGATCAGGGCTTCTTGCTGTTGAGCGATCTGGGCCGACAGACCTATCTGGACGTGATCGACGCTGACAACGCTAATCGGCTTTTCGCTGATGCCATCGATGCGTTGCTGACATTCCAGGCCAATGCCGTTCCGACTGACTTGCCGGCCTATGACGAAGCACTCCTGCGTCGCGAACTGCAGCTGTTTCCGGAGTGGTATGTGCAGCGTCACTTGGGACACACCCTTACGGCGGAGGAGCAGCAGTTGTGGGATCGCAGCTGTCGGGTGCTGATCGACTCGGCATTGGCACAGCCGACGGTGCTGGTGCACCGTGACTATATGCCGCGCAACCTGATGGTCAGTCAGCCGAACCCTGGCGTGCTGGACTTTCAGGATGCGGTCGTTGGCCCGGTAACCTACGACGTCACATCGTTGTTCAAAGATGCCTTCCTCAGCTGGCCAGAAGAGCGCGTACTGGGTTGGCTGCAGGGCTACTGGGAGGCGGCCCGCGGCAAAGGTATTCCGGTTCAGGAAAGCTTTGAAGTGTTTCACCGAGCCAGCGATCTGATGGGCGTGCAGCGTCACCTCAAAGTAATCGGTATCTTCGCGCGCATCTGTCACCGCGACGGCAAGCCACGCTACCTGGGCGATGTGCCTCGCTTTTTCGCCTATCTTGACACTGTGTTGGCACGTCGGCCGGAGCTTGCTGACCTCAAGCAACTTTTGCAGCGGCTGCCGCAGGAGCCTGTCGCATGAAGGCGATGATTCTCGCAGCTGGCAAGGGCGAACGTCTTCGACCCCTGACACTCCATACGCCGAAACCCTTGGTGCGGGCTGGGGGCGTGCCGCTGATCGAATACCACATCCGGGCGCTGGCTGAGGCGGGTTTCGATGGGCTGGTGATCAATCACGCCTGGCTGGGCGAGCAGATCGAGGCTCACTTGGGCGATGGGGCGCGGCTGGGTGTCCATATCAGTTACTCACCGGAGGGTGAGCCGCTGGAAACGGGCGGGGGCATCCATCGTGCTTTACCGCTGTTAGGGAGCAGCCCCTTTCTTGTAGTCAACGGTGATATCTGGACTGACTATGACTTTCGCCTATTGAACAGGCCGCTCGAAGGGCTGGCTCATCTGGTGCTGGTAGACAACCCCGCGCACCATCTCAAAGGCGACTTCACATTGATCGACGGAACGGTGCGCGATGAACTGAGTGCAGCGCTGACCTACAGCGGTATCGCGGTGCTCAGCCCTGAACTGTTCCAGACCTGCACGGCGGGTGCATTCAAGCTCGCCCCCCTGTTGCGCCAGGCGATGCTCGACGGGCGGGTCACCGGCGAACACTATCGCGGGCGCTGGATCGATGTCGGAACCCACGAGCGTCTGGCTGAAGTCGAGCGCGTCCTTGAGGCCCGAGCCTAGATGTTCTGGCCGATCACTTTCCTGGGCGCGCTGGCCGGCTGGCTGCTGGCAAGCATTCCGGGCGCGCTGCTCGGCGCCTTGATAGGGCAGGTTCTGGATCGCCGTCTGGGAATCGACTCCTGGGCGAACCTTCGTCAGCGCTTGGCTGGTGCCAAGCCAGTCATGCAGGGCAACGATCTGCTCTTCTTCCTGCTTGGGCGCCTGGCGAAAAGCAGCGGCAGGATCAGCGAGGCGCACATTCAGACCGCTCGAAACGAGATGCGCCGACTGCAGTTCTCGGCCGCGCAGCAGCGGGCCGCCATCGACGCCTTTTATCGCGGTAAGTCCAGCAGCGATGGGCTGCGTGAGCCCTTGCAGCGCCTACAGGGGCGTCAGGACGAGGCCAAGGCGATCCTCCAGGCCTGCTGGCGCATGGCACGAGCGCAGGGCCAGATCGATGCGCGCGAGCACGAGCTGATCATGTTGTGGGGTAAGTGGATGGGCTGGGATTCGGTGGCGATCGCCGCGCTGGACCAGTACGGTGGGCGCCGCCAGGGCGCGCCGAGCAACCCCGGCGGCGCATACGAGCAAGCGTTGCGGCTACTGGGGGTTCGTGCCGACAGCGAGCCGCAAGCGATCAAACGGGCCTATCGACGTCTGCTCAGCAAGCACCATCCCGACAAACAGGCCGGCGCAGGAGCGAACCCGGCGCAAGTTCGCGAGGCCACCGAACGAACACGCGAACTTCACCATGCCTACAGTCTGATCCGCGAGCGGCGGGGCTTTCGCTAGCTGTTACGATTGCTTGTCCAGCCAGCCACGTACCCGCCTCAACAATTGCTCCTGGTCCGCCGGGCGATCACCGGTGTGCGGGGGTAGCGCCACTTGACGGTAGCTTGGGTGCTGATTTCTTCGGCTTGCGTTCAGTCGATCGCGCGCCGCTGACAAATCGCCCGCGCCACCCTTGTAGTAGAAATCGCCCGTCGCGAGCTTGAGTGTCGGGATCAACTGAGCGAGCGGTTCCTCCTGGCCGTCTGGCTTACGAGGTTGAATCACCAGCAGACGCTTGACGTCAGCCGGTGCTGATTGCTGAAGATAACGTGAAGCCCAGTAGCTTCCCGTACCTTGCCCAAGCAACACGATAGCCCCTGGCTGTTTACTGCGGGCATAAGCAAGGGCCGCCTCGATGCGCTCGTCGATCTGCTTGGCCTGACTGGCTTTCGTTGAGTCTGTAACGGCGCTCGTGTCCGCCTCGGGCGTGTCAAGCGGCGGTTCGGCTGGCAGCGTAGCTGTTTCCTCGGGCAGATAGCCGGCCTCGCCAGGTGGCTGAGCGTCAGGCTGCTCTGCGTCCTCTGCCTCGCTTTCTTCGGCAGGCGGCACGTCCGGAGGCGCCTCTGGCATAGCAGCCAGCGGGATAAGGTTCGGCGCGTCCGGCAAGGTCAGGCTCAATGTATGCCAGCCGTGATCCGGTAGGCCTCGGCGTAGCGGCCCAATGCCGCGCGGCCAGTCGGCCGTTTCTCCTTCACCGGGGACCAGGATGACCACGCCTTTGGGTGCTCCTACGTTCGCCGGTCGCCAGAGTGCGACGAAATCTTCTGTGCCCGCTTTCAGGCTGAGGAACTCCGCGTTCGGGAGTTGATGCACCAGATCGGCGGCCATCGTGTCGCTGCGAGAAGGCAGCGCAGGCCGCTCGGCAGGAACCGGGGCAGCGGCAGCGTCCGGCTCGGCCGGCTCATCCGCGGCATTGACGGACCAGGCCGCAAGGACCGAGGACAGGACGACGGCCCCCCGAATCAGATCTCGAAAACGAGGCATTGTTACTCCATGAATTCGACAGGCTAAGCCTTCTGCAAGGCTGGCGTAGACGCCTGGACTTGTGGCGATGCGTGCAGACCGCTGGCCCAACTGCGTGCATGGTTACACGAGCAATGCCGGCCTAGCAGGCTATCGGACGAAAAGGGCGGAAATTGAGCGTGCAAAATAATGCACGGGGCTCTACTGTAATCCGAACGCCTCGGATGACGCGGCAGTCGATCATCGTATGCTGCCGCGCCCGCTTCCTGGCGTTCTTTCCGACCCGTGCCGACGATGAGCGGCTACCGAGGAGCTTATGAGCAAGACCAACGAATCCCTGATGCAACGTCGTGTCGCCGCTGTTCCCCGTGGGGTCGGCCAGATCCATCCGATCTTTGCCGATCACGCGAAGAACAGCAGTGTGGTTGACGTCGAAGGCCGTGAGTTCATCGACTTCGCCGGTGGTATCGCCGTGCTGAATACTGGGCACCTCCACCCGAAGATCATCAAGGCGGTCGAGGATCAGCTGCATAAGTTGACCCATACCTGCTTTCAGGTACTCGCCTACGAGCCCTATGTCGAACTCTGCGAGAAGATCAACGCGCGGGTCCCTGGGGACTTTGCCAAGAAGACCCTGTTGGTTACCACGGGCTCCGAGGCGGTGGAGAACGCAGTGAAGATCGCGCGCGCCGCGACTGGCCGAGCCGGTGTCATTGCCTTTACCGGAGCCTACCACGGCCGCACCATGATGACCCTCGGGCTCACCGGCAAGGTCGCGCCGTACTCGGCGGGTATGGGGCTGATGCCTGGTGGGATCTTCCGAGCGCTGTACCCTTGCGCGATTCATGGCGTCAGCATCGACGAGTCGATTGCCAGTATCGAACGCATCTTCAAGAACGACGCCGAGCCACGCGACATCGCCGCGATCGTCATTGAGCCTGTGCAGGGCGAGGGTGGTTTCTATGTCGCGCCGAAAGAGTTCATGGTCCGGCTGCGTGCGCTTTGCGACCAGCACGGCATCCTGTTGATCGCTGATGAGGTGCAGACAGGCGCTGGGCGCACCGGCACTTTCTTCGCCATGGAGCAAATGGGTGTGGTCGCCGATCTGACCACCTTCGCCAAGTCCGTCGGTGGCGGCTTCCCGATTGCTGGCGTGTGCGGCAAGGCCGAGATAATGGACGCTATAGCGCCGGGCGGGCTGGGCGGTACCTACGCCGGCAACCCGTTGTCATGCGCGGCGGCACTGGCCGTCATGGAGATCTTCGAGGAAGAGAAACTGCTCGACCGCTGCAAGTCCGTGGCGGAGAAACTCACTGCTGGGCTGAAGTCCATTCAGGCGCAACACAAGGAAATCGGCGAGGTGCGTGGGCTGGGCGCGATGATCGCCATCGAGCTGTTCGAAGACGGCGATCATGCTCGACCGGCTGCCGCACTCACATCGCAAATCGTTGCGAAGGCGCGCGAGAAGGGGCTGATCCTGTTGTCCTGCGGCACCTACTACAACGTGCTGCGGGTGCTGGTGCCGCTCACAGTGGAAGGCGATCTGCTAGAGCGTGGCCTGTCCATTATCAGTGAGTGCTTCGACGAGCTGACCTGACCCACCGGCGACGTGCAGGCATATTCCAGGCGCGCCGCAACCCTGACCCTCGGGTACAATGCGCGGCATCTTGCCGTGCTACCCGAGGTCGTCATGCAGCCGTTCGCCATCGCCCCTTCGATTCTTTCCGCCAATTTCGCCCGGCTGGGCGATGAAGTGGACAACGTGCTGGCCGCTGGCGCCGACATCGTTCACTTCGATGTGATGGATAACCACTATGTCCCCAACCTGACCATCGGCCCAATGGTCTGCTCGGCGCTGCGCAAACATGGCGTCACCGCACCCATCGACGTGCATCTGATGGTCAAACCAGTGGATCGCATGATCGGCGATTTTCTCGAAGCCGGGGCGAGCTATATCACCTTTCACCCCGAAGCCTCCGAGCACATCGACCGCTCCCTGCAACTGATCAAGGACGGCGGCGCCAAGGCCGGTCTGGTGTTCAACCCGGCTACCCCGCTGGACGTGCTCAAGTACGTGATGGACAAGGTCGACATGGTCCTGCTCATGAGCGTAAACCCCGGTTTCGGCGGGCAGAAGTTCATTCCCAACACGCTCGACAAGCTGCGCGAAGCACGAGCGCTGATCGACGCCAGCGGCCGCGAGATTCGCCTGGAGATCGACGGTGGCGTCAATCCGAAGAACATTCGCGAGATCGCCGCAGCGGGAGCCGATACCTTCGTTGCCGGCTCGGCTATCTTCAACCAGCCCGACTACAAAGCGGTGATCGACCAGATGCGCGCCGAGCTGGCGCTGGCTCGCCCATGACCCGCCTTGAACAGCTGTTCAACGGCAAACTCCCTCGGCTTGTCATGTGCGATCTGGACGGCACGCTGATGGATTCGGTGCCGGACTTGGCCGCCGCGGTCGACAAGACGCTGATGCTGCTGGGCCGCGAGCCGGCTGGCGTCGCCCGCGTGCGTGACTGGGTGGGCAATGGTTCACGTGTGCTTGTCCGTCGTGCGCTTGCCGGCCGGCTCCAGCATGACGATGTCAGTGATGAGTTGGCCGACGAAGCGCTGGCGTTGTTCATGCAGGCGTATTCCGGCGGACATGAGCTGACCACGGTGTACCCAGGCGTTCGTGAATGCCTGGATTGGCTGCGCGAGCGGGATGTGAAGCTGTCGATCATCACCAACAAGCCGGCGCAGTTCATCGAGCCGCTGCTAGAGGAAAAAGGCCTGGCCGGTTATTTCCAGTGGCTGGTCGGTGGCGACACCCTTCCGCAGCAGAAGCCCGACCCGGCGGCGTTACGTTGGGTGATGGAAGAGGCGGGCGTAGCGCCAGAAGAGTCCCTGTTCATAGGTGATTCGCGCAACGATGTCCGTGCTGCAAAGGCAGCGGACGTCAGCTGTGTCGCGCTCAGCTATGGCTACAACCATGGCGAACCCATCGCAAATGAACAGCCGGCACTGGTCCTTGATGACTTGCGCGAGCTGGTTGCTTCGATTCCGGGGCTGCGCTAGTGTGGCCTCTGTTCTGCAAACCCTCATGCGAGATCAGATCGTGGTGGTCACCCGCAAACAATGGATGAATGTCATCAAGGCCCTGGCCCGTTGGCGCTGGCGCGCCTGACATTTCTTGCCGGCTCGTCCGGTACGTTTGCCGATTTGACCTAAGTAGCTTCCTCCGACCACGAGGCTGACATGACCCGCGAAGAATTCCTGCGTTTGGCCGCCGAAGGCCATAACCGCATTCCCCTGTCGTTCGAGACCCTCGCCGACTTCGATACACCGCTGACGCTCTATCTCAAGCTCGCCGACGGGCCCAATTCGTACTTGCTCGAGTCCGTGCAGGGCGGGGAGAAGTGGGGGCGCTATTCGATCATTGGCCTGCCGTGCCGCACCGTAGTGCGCGCTCAGGACCACCGCATCAGCGTAACCACCGATGGCATCGAGACCGAAGCCTGTGATGTCGAGGATCCGCTCGCATTCGTCGAATCCTTCCAGCAGCGCTACCGTGTTGCGCCGGTCGAGGGGCTGCCGCGCTTCAACGGCGGACTGGTGGGGTATTTCGGCTATGACAGCGTGCGCTATGTCGAACGCAAACTGGCGACCTGTCCCAATCCCGATCCGCTGGGCACGCCCGATATCCTGCTGATGGTGTCGGACGCCGTGGTGGTGTTCGACAATCTGGCCGGCAAGCTGCATTGCATCGTGCTCGTCGATCCGGCGCAGCCCGATGCCTACGAGGCGGGTCAGGCCAAACTCCAGGCGCTTCGCGTGAAATTGCGTCAGTCGATCACGCCCCGATTAGGGCTGGATTTCGAGAAGGGCGGCGGCATCGAGCCAAGCTTCCGTTCCAGTTTCAGCCGGGAGGATTACGAGCAGGCGGTCAACCGGATCAAGGAGTACATTCTGGCCGGTGATTGCATGCAGGTAGTGATTTCTCAGCGCATGTCGATCCCGTTCAAGGCTGCACCGATTGACCTTTACCGCGCGTTGCGCTGCTTCAATCCCACGCCATACATGTACTTCTTCAACTTCGGGGACTTTCATGTAGTGGGCTCGTCGCCCGAGGTGTTGGTTCGCGTCGAGGAAGGGTTGGTCACGGTCCGGCCCATCGCCGGCACCCGCCCTCGAGGCGCCAACGAGGAGGCCGATCAGGCGCTCGAAGAGGATCTGCTCAGCGATGCCAAGGAGCTGGCCGAGCACCTGATGTTGATCGATCTCGGCCGCAACGATGTCGGTCGAGTGGCCGAGAACGGCTCGGTGCGGTTGACCGAGAAGATGGTGATCGAGCGCTACTCTAACGTCATGCATATCGTGTCCAACGTCACCGGCCAGCTCAAGGCGCCGCTGACCGCGATGGATGCGCTGCGCGCGATTCTGCCCGCAGGTACCCTGTCCGGCGCGCCGAAGATCCGCGCCATGGAAATCATCGACGAGCTGGAACCCGTGAAACGCGGCGTCTATGGCGGCGCCGTTGGCTATCTGGCCTGGAACGGCAACATGGACACCGCTATCGCCATCCGCACCGCGGTGATCAAGGACGCCGAACTTCATGTGCAGGCTGGCGCCGGTATCGTGGCCGACTCACAGCCTGCTCTGGAGTGGGAAGAAACGCTCAACAAACGCCGCGCCATGTTCCGCGCGGTCGCACTGGCCGAACGCGACCAGCAGGAGAACTGATCATGCTGTTGATGCTGGATAACTACGATTCTTTCACCTACAACGTCGTGCAGTATCTCGGTGAGCTCGGCGCGGATGTCAAAGTGGTGCGCAATGACGAGCTGAGCGTCGCGGAGATCGAAGCCCTCAACCCTGAGCGCATTGTGGTCTCGCCCGGTCCTTGTACGCCGAATGAGGCGGGCGTTTCGCTGGAATTGATTCGCCATTTCGCTGGCAAGCTGCCGATTCTCGGGGTCTGCCTTGGCCACCAGAGTATTGGCCAGGCCTTTGGTGGCGATGTGGTGCGTGCCCGTCAGGTCATGCATGGCAAGACCAGCCCGGTGATTCACGAGAATCAGGGCGTGTTTTCTGGCCTGAACAACCCGCTCACGGTCACCCGCTATCACTCGCTGGTGGTCAAGCGTGAGACCTTGCCCGAGTGTCTCGAAGCCACGGCCTGGACGATCAAGGATGACGGTAGCGTCGACGAGATCATGGGATTGCGGCACAAGACCCTGAATATCGAAGGTGTGCAGTTCCACCCCGAGTCGATACTGACCGAACAAGGTCATGAGCTGTTCGCCAATTTTCTGAAGCAGACCGGAGGCGTGCGCTGATGGATATCAAGGAAGCCCTCAACCGCATCGTCGGTCAACTCGATCTGAGTACCGAGGAAATGAAGGCGGTGATGCGCCAGATCATGACCGGCCAGTGCACCGATGCGCAGATCGGCGCGTTCCTCATGGGGATGCGCATGAAGAGCGAAACCATCGATGAAATCGTCGGTGCCGTGCAGGTTATGCGCGAACTCGCCGAACCGGTGCATTTCGATACCCATCGCCTGGTCGACACCTGCGGGACCGGCGGCGACGGCATGAACATCTTCAACGTCTCGACTGCCGCCGCCTTTGTAGTTGCCGCTGCGGGCGGAAAGGTCGCCAAGCATGGTAATCGCGCCGTATCGGGTAAGAGCGGTAGCGCCGATCTGCTTGAAGCGGCCGGCGTGTACCTTGATCTGACACCCGAGCAGGTGGCTCGCAGCGTGGATGCCGTAGGCGTTGGATTCATGTTCGCCCCTGCTCATCACGGCGCGATGAAGTTTGCCGCAGCGCCGCGGCGCGAGCTGGGGTTGCGCACGCTGTTCAATATTCTTGGACCCATGTCCAATCCGGCGGGCGTCAAGCATCAGGTGCTGGGAGTATTCAGCAAGGAACTCTGCAGGCCCATGGCCGAAGTGCTTGCGCGCCTTGGTAGCCACCACGTATTGGTTGTGCATGCCCAGGACGGCCTGGACGAAATCAGCCTGGCCGCACCCACGTACGTAGCCGAGTTGAATAAAGGCGAAATCAGCGAATACCGCATCCAGCCGGAGGATTTCGGCATCAAGAGCCAAAGCCTGATTGGTCTCAGTGTCGAGGATGCACAGGGCTCGCTGGCCTTGATCCGCGACGCATTGGGGCGGCGCAAAACTGAAAATGGTCAAAAGGCCGCCGACATGATCATCCTCAACGCCGGTGCAGCGCTCTACGCCTCGGATGTGGCCAGCAGCCTCAAGCAGGGCGTTGAAATCGCACATGACGCGCTGCATACGGGCTTGGCGCGGGACAAGCTCGAGGAGCTGGTGTCCTTTACCGTTGTATTCAAACAGGAGCACATGCAATGAGCAGCGTGCCCACGGTTCTCGAAAAGATCATCACGCGCAAGCACGAGGAAGTCGCCGAACGTCGCAGCCGTATTGGACTGGACGAACTCGAACGAATGGCGGCTGCAGCTGACCCAGTCCGGGGTTTTGCCCAGCGTCTACAGGAACAGGCTCGCAACAAGAAGCCTGCTGTGATTGCCGAAATCAAGAAAGCCTCGCCGAGCAAAGGCGTGCTACGTGAAGACTTCGTGCCTGCCGACATCGCTCGAGGCTACGAAACGGGGGGCGCCACTTGTCTCTCGGTACTGACCGACATCGACTTCTTTCAAGGCGCTGACGAGTACCTGAGACAGGCGCGCGCGGCGTGCAAGCTTCCGGTGATTCGTAAGGACTTCATGGTCGACCCTTATCAGGTCGTCGAAGCCAGAGCCATGGGTGCCGATTGCATCCTTTTGATCGTTGCGGCGCTAGAGGATGGACAGATGGCCGAGCTGGCGAATCTGGCCAAGGCTCAAAATCTGGATGTGTTGGTGGAAGTGCACGACGGTGCGGAACTGGAGCGCGCCCTGCGCTTGGAAACGCCTCTGCTCGGTATCAATAACCGTAACCTCCACACGTTCGAGCTGAGTCTCGAAACCACCCTCGATCTACTGCCTCGTATTCCCAAGGATCGGTTGGTTGTTACCGAGAGCGGCATTCTTCACCGAGCGGATGTCGAGTTGATGGAGATAAATCAGGTCTATGCGTTTCTGGTCGGTGAGGCGTTCATGCGCGCCGAACAGCCGGGCGTCGAGCTGCAGCGTTTGTTCTTTCCTGGTCGCCCCCTTCCGCGTTCTTCTGGCGACCCGGAATAACGTGAACCGACAAAAAAAGCCGGCAATCAGCCGGCTTTTTTATCGTATTTCGGTTGCTCAGCGCGTACCGAATACCACCATCGTCTTGCCTTTCACATGCACCAGCCCTTGAGATTCCAGGCTCTTAAGCACTCGACCGACCATTTCCCTTGAGCAACCCACGATGCGGCCGATCTCCTGACGCGTGATCTTGATCTGCATGCCGTCGGGATGCGTCATCGCGTCGGGCTGTTTGCACAGGTCGAGCAGCGTACGGGCAACACGGCCAGTTACGTCCAGAAATGCCAGATCACCGACTTTGCGTGTTGTGTTGCGCAGGCGTTCGGCCATCTGGCTGCCGAGCGCATACAGAATATCGGGGTCCTGCTGTGTCAGTTCGCGGAACTTGGCGTAGCTCAGTTCGGCTACTTCGCACTCAGTCTTGGCGCGAACCCATGCGCTGCGTTCCTTCTCCGAGCCTTCTTTCTCGAACAATCCCATCTCGCCGAAGAAATCTCCGGAATTGAGATAGGCGATGATCATCTCGCGGCCATCATCGTCTTCAATCAGGATAGTGACCGAACCTTTAACAATGAAGAACAGTGTTTCGGAGCGATCGCCTGCGTAGATGATTGTGCTCTTGGCGGTATAGCGCCGACGGTGGCAATGAGCGAGTAGTTTGTCGATGTTCTTAATCTTGGGCGTGAGTGTAATAGCGACCATGCTGTAGTCCCGGAAGATGTGTCCAATAGGAAGGCAGTTCTTATTATGTATGACTAAGTTCAGTTATCAGTCACCGGGAGCTTAACAGACCGGTTCGGTTCGACAACAAAACTGCGACACGAATATCAACTTCAAACCATTCATTTCGTCGGTTTTCTGCCTCCAGCTCTGATCGAGGGTCATGCTAAGCTCCGCTTCTTTCCAAGCGAGGGCTATAGATGAAAGCGCGGATTCAATGGGCTGGCGAGGCGATGTTTCTTGGCGAGTCGGGCAGTGGTCATGTTGTTGTGATGGACGGTCCGCCGGAAAGCGGTGGTCGCAATCTCGGTGTTCGTCCGATGGAAATGCTGTTGCTGGGGCTTGGGGGTTGTAGCAACTTCGATGTGGTTAGCATTTTAAAGAAGTCGCGTCAGGCCGTAGAAAGTTGCGAAGCCTTTCTGGAGGCGGAGCGTGCCGCCGAGGATCCGAAAGTGTTCACGAAGATCCATCTGCGCTTCGTCGTCAAGGGGCGTGGCTTGAAGGAAGCGCAGGTCAAACGTGCCGTAGAGCTTTCAGCGGAAAAATACTGTTCCGCCTCGATCATGCTCGGCCGTGCGGGCGTTGAGATAACGCACGACTATGAGATCGTCGAGCTCGGCTGACTTCTTTCGATGTGAGGTGGCGCCGTCAGTTGATCGGCAATCTCGTTGGCGACTCAGCTACATGGGAACCAGAAGGGCACCCTTGTGTTGGCGCCCTTGGTCATTATGTCAGCTCAGATCCGGTAGGTGGACTTCGTCATCACCTTGGCCATTAGGCTCATGCCGAACTTGATCGGTGCGGGAAACCGCAAGCCACCTGCATCAAGTGCCGTTGTAGAGTGTTGCGCTTCGTCCGTGCGCATTTGTTCCAGAATCGCGCGGGACTTCTCATCACTCTTTGGTATCTGCTCAAGGTGTTCATCAAGATGTTTGCACACCTGATCTTCGGTGGCCGCCACGAAGCCTAGACTGATTCGGTCGCTGATAAGGCCGGCGGATGCGCCGATTCCGAAAGACAGCCCATAAAAAAGCGGATTCAGGATACTGGTATGGCTGCCTAGCTGGTGGATGCGCTGTTCACACCACGCCAGATGATCGATCTCTTCCTCAGCTGCATGCTCCATTGCCTCGCGCACTCTCGGTAGTCGCGCCGTCAGTGCTTGCCCTTGGTATAGGGCTTGCGCGCAGACTTCCCCGGTGTGATTGATGCGCATGAGGCCAGCAACGTGACGCGCTTCGCTGTCGCTAAGCTCTGTCTCGTTCTTCAATACAGCGGGTGTCGGCCGTTGGGGCTGGCCAGTAAATGGCAACAGCGTTTTTAACGCGGCGTCCGCCTGCATCAGCAAGCGGTCGGCAGGAGAATATTGGCGTTGATTAGGCATGTCGCCTCCAGATGGGTGGAGCAGCATAGTGTGTAGGCCGTTTCAGTCGCGAGCCGTCAGCCGGGTGGCCAGTGCATCTGACGCTGTCCAAGCACATGCATATGGATGTGATAGACCGTCTGGCCTCCCAGGTCGTTGCAGTTCATAACGACACGAAAGCCTTCCTGGCAGCCCTGCTCCTCGGCGAGACGCTGGCCGGTGAAGAGAATATGACCAGCGAGGCTCTTGTCGTCGGCTTCGCTTAGATCATGCAGCGTCGCAATGTGCTTTTTCGGAACGACCAGGAAATGCACAGGAGCCTGGGGAGCGATGTCATTGAAGGCAATGACCTGATCATCCTCGTAGACCTTCTGAGCAGGGATCGTCCCTGCCACGATCTTGCAAAACAGACAATCCATGGCGGTTCTCCAGCATTGGAATAAAAAGCAGTGTAACAGGCCGTTTTCGGGCTGGTCAGCTAACAAGGGAATAGCGAATGAAGAACGACATCCGCGACTTGGCGTTGGTGCTCGAATCAAGATTGCGACTGTTAGCGATCGAGTCTTGGGACGAACGACGAGTGCTCGAAACGCTTACAGGTTTGGCCGTCAGCCGAGGCCTGGCGCTTCATGTATGGTCCGTGACGGAGGGGCTCAGGCACTTGGCGTTCGGCGGTGAGGCGATCGATGCTGGCGAGAGCTGTGCTGCCGATGTCGCATTGCGGCGGGTCAAGCATGACCCGCTTGGAAATCTCTATGTGTTCTGCGACCTGCATCCCTTTCTCGACGATCCCCGGTTGGTGCGCCTGTTAAAGGAGATCGCTATGGCGCAAGGACCCTCTGCCCCCACGCTGGTGCTGGTCTCTCACTCGCTCAAGTTGCCAGAAGAGGTTCAGCGCTACGCGGCTCGGTTCAGTCTCACCCTGCCGTCCGAGGAAGAGCTGTTGAGTATTGTGCGTGATGAGGCGACGGTCTGGAGCGAGCGTAATCGTGGAGCCCGCGTCCGCACCGACAATCGTACGCTGCAACAGGTCGTTAAAAACTTACGTGGGCTCAGTCATGCCGAAGCGCGCAAGTTGGCGCACAGTCTCATCTGCGATGACGGAGCAATCGCTCAGGAAGACCTACCGGAGCTCAACCGCAAGAAATTCGAACTGCTGGACATGGAAGGCGTGCTGGGCTTCGAGTACGAAACGGAGCGCTTCGCCGATGTCGGTGGACTGCAGAATTTCAAGCGATGGTTGGGGCAGCGTCAAACTGCATTCCTTACGGCAGGCCAGGCGGATAATCCGCGAGGCGTGATCCTGGTCGGGGTACAGGGCGGCGGCAAAAGTATGGCGGCTAAGGCGGTCGCGGGACTTTGGGGATTGCCATTGCTGCGCCTGACTTCGCTTGTCTGTACAACAAATTTTTCGGCGAGACCGAGCGCAATTTGCGCGAGGCGCTAAAGCTGGCCGAACAAATGGCGCCTTGCGTGTTGTGGATGGACGAGCTGGAAAAGGGACTCGCTACAGGTGAGATGGACGGGGGCGTCAGCCAGCGGGTCCTGGGCACGTTACTCTCCTGGATGGCTGAACGTGACGCGCCGGTGTTCATTGTGGCAACAGCCAATGCCGTGAACCGTCTACCACCTGAATTACTACGCAAGGGCCGCTTTGATGAGCTGTTTTTCGTTGACCTGCCCGACGCAGCGACCCGAGCGGAAATCTTTGAAATTCATCTGGCACGGCGTGAGCTCAAAGCCGACCAGTTCGATCTTGCAGCCCTAGCGGTCGCCAGCGATGGTTTCTCCGGAGCAGAAATTGAACAGGTGGTGGTGTCGGCCGTCTACGCCGGGCAGGCGCAGTCTCGAGAGCCAGATCAGGCAATGTTGATCGAGTGTATCCAGGCAACTGCGCCGCTTTCGGTGATCATGGCCGAAAAATTAGATGATCTACGAAGCTGGGCGTCGGGGCGCACTGTGTTGGCCTGACCGGGCCGAAGCAGTGTTTATCTATAGGTGGGCAGCACCAAAGCGCTCATGAAACCGACAACAGGGAAAAGCAGCCATAGCGCCGCAAGTATCTTTACAGCACGGCTGTTCGGAGGTTGCGGCGGGCCGAAACGATTTGCGCCTTCGTTGCCCGGCAACAGCATTATCACCAGCGGGAGGACATTCCCCACAACTGGGACCAAATAGAGCAGCATGAACCAGCCTGACCAGCCTAGATCATGCAGACGTTGCACGCCTATCTGAACGCTTACAAGCAGTAAGCCGACTACGGCAGCGGCAGCGAGAATCGATCCGAACACTGCGGAGGCTGCGAAAACTGTGCTAATCACGATCACTAGGCCCAGCGCTGCCAGCATCCATGCCATGGACCAAGCCAGGTAGCGCAAGCGGCCAATCCGACCCTCTGTGGTGAACACTCGTAGCTCGCTCTGTTCTGCTGCTGGTTCGCCAACGATTGCTTGTGGTGGGGCGTACGGCTGCAGAGGACTGTTGCTCTGGCCTGAGGTCTGGTTCTGTTGTGTCTGACGTGCCAGGTACTTTTCGATAACGATGCCACAGCTCCTGCAGACGGGCGCGGTTCCCTGAGTGTGGAGGCATTTCGGACAATCCATCTGGTCTTCGGCGACGGACGTCTGTGCTGGAATGTCCTCAGCAATACTCAGCGAAAAACCTTTGGGAGCTTCTGGCTCTTTATGGGCCAAAGCCCCCGCACGCTGCAGCGCCTGCAGGTATCTATCAGCATCGGGAGCGCTAAGGCCGCGCTTGATGTCTACTAAACCGTGGCCGAACAGACGCTCGACTTTGCTGACATCGCAATTGAAGAGTATGGCCAGGTTGCTTTTAACAGAGTCTAGTGACATCCCCGGTACTAGACTGCCATCGAAGACAACGCGGTACTGATCAGTGCTCATGCAACGTCCTTGTCACCGGGAAATGCCGAAGCCTAAAGCTCTGGCGAGCCGCTAACAAGCTGCAGCTAAGTGGAGGTGAATATCGGTTATCGCAGTCGAGACCCGTATCACGGTTGGCGCCGCCAACGTTGCGATAACTGCACTGAATAATCCTGCGCGGCACGGTATTCTCGATCCAGCCGGGCGATAAGTTCTTCAGTGCTCGGTAGGTCTTGTATCTCCCCTACGCCTTGGCCTGCGGACCATACGGTTTTCCAAGCTTTGGCTTCATCACTGACGGGCTTGAGCTTCTCACCGTAGTTCATTTGGCCTTTGCTTTTCAGGCTGTCGTCGTCATAGCCGGCTTGTTGCAGGCTTTGACGCATGAAGCTAGCGGGTACGCCCGAGACGGCTGCGGTGTGGATAATGTCGGCGGCCTGTGCCTGTAGAAGCATCTGCTTGTATTCATCCGAAGCTTGGCTTTCACGGGTAGCAATGAAGCGTGTTCCCATGTAGGCAAGGTCTGCGCCGAGAAGCTGCGCTGCGAATATCTCGTGGCCGTGATTGAGGCAACCAGACAGCAGCAGTGTCTTGTCGAAGAACTGGCGAATCTCTGCGATCAGGGCAAACGGGCTCCAGGTGCCAGCATGGCCGCCGGCACCGGCCGCGACCGCTATCAGCCCGTCGACCCCAGCGTCGGCGGCCTTTTCTGCATGCCGACGAGTTGTAACGTCATGGAAAACCAACCCACCATAACTATGGACGGCGTCCACTACTTCTCTCACGGCGCCGAGACTCGTGATTACGATCGGCACTCGCTGCTCCACACATATGGACAGATCTGCCTGCAACCTGGGGTTGCTGTGATGGACGATCAAATTAACGGCGTATGGGGCGTGTTTCGTCGTGCCCGAAAGGTGCTGGTCTATCTCCTGTAGCCAGTCCCGAAATCCGCTGCTCTCTCGCTGATTAAGCGCAGGAAAACTGCCGACAATGCCGTTGCGGCAGCACGCGGCGACAAGCGCCGGATTGGATACCAAAAACATTGGCGCTGCGACCAGCGGCAGGCGCAGACGCTCATTAAATAAGCCAGGCAAAGACATCGCGGAAATTCCAGAATGATTTTCTCAGAAAGGTTTGACCACAACCAGAATCACTATAGCCAGCAGTAGCAGTACCGGAAATTCGTTGAACCAGCGGTAAAATACATGGCTGCGGGTATTTTCGTTGCGTGCGAATCGCTTCAGTTGTGCACCGCACACATGGTGATAGCCGATCAGCAGAACTACCAGCGCAAGTTTCGCGTGGAGCCACCCGCCGGTTTGGAACAGTCCAGGGTTCATCGCGATCATGCCGATCCCAAATATCAGTGTGGCCACCATCGACGGCATCATGATGCCGCGATAGAGCTTGCGTTCCATGACTTGGAAGCGCTCGCGGCTGACCGCATCTTCGCTCATCGCGTGATAGACGAAGAGTCTCGGCAGATAGAACAGCCCGGCGAACCAACAAACGATGGAAACTACATGCAGGGCTTTCAGCCAGAGATAGAGCATTCGGCAATTCCTTCAGTTAAGAGTCTGCCGGATAGTAGTGCCTGACGAACCACGCGTCATCTAGGTGGTTGGCCCTGGGCACAGGCGCCTTTATCATCTTTCATCTTTATTGTTCCACTGCGAGAGGCAGCTCATGGTCAAGGTCGGAATTGTTGGCGGCACAGGCTACACCGGGGTTGAGTTACTGCGTCTGTTGGCTCAGCATTCCCAAGCCGAAGTGGCTGTGATCACCTCTCGATCCGAGAGTGGGGTCAAGGTGGCGGATATGTATCCGAACCTGCGAGGTCACTACGACGATTTGACCTTCAGCGTGCCGGACACCGCCACACTCGGGGCATGCGATGTTGTCTTTTTCGCCACCCCACATGGCGTTGCTCACGCGCTGGCCGCTGAACTACTAGATGCAGGCACCCGTGTAATAGACCTCTCCGCTGATTTTCGCCTGCAGGATCCGGATGAGTGGGCAAGATGGTACGGTCAGCCGCATGGAGCGCCAACGTTACTTCCTGAAGCTGTTTATGGTTTGCCAGAGGTTAACCGCGAGCAGATCAAGACTGCACGCTTGATCGCTGTTCCGGGTTGTTATCCAACAGCCACTCAACTTGGCTATCTGCCACTGCTTGAACGCGGCCTAGTGGACACGTCGCGGCTGATTGCGGATTGCAAGTCGGGCGTTAGTGGTGCCGGGCGGGCAGCAAAAATCGGTTCCTTGTTCACCGAGGCGGGTGAAAGCATGATGGCATATGCTGTCAAAGGGCACCGTCATCTGCCTGAGATCAGCCAGGGATTGCGGCGTGCGGCAGGGGGAGACATTGGGCTGACCTTCGTTCCCCACCTAACGCCTATGATCCGCGGCATCCATGCAACGCTGTATGCCACATTGACAGACACTTCAGTGGATCTGCAGTCGGTCTTCGAGCAGCGTTACGCTGACGAACCCTTTGTTGATGTGATGCCTGCTGGCAGCCATCCTGAGACCCGCAGCGTGCGTGGAGCCAACACGTGCCGCATCGCAGTACACCGCCCACAATGCGGAGACCTGGTAGTCGTTCTGTCGGTTATCGACAACCTCGTTAAGGGTGCGTCGGGGCAGGCGCTGCAGAATATGAACATCATTTTTGGCCTGGATGAGCGGATTGGGCTAGGAAACGCGGCATTGTTACCTTGATCTATACCCCGGTCGTTGTTCGTTTTGCTGAATAGTTGACCGATTTTGTAGGATAAGTCGATAATGCGTCGTCAACGCAGTAACGTGCGCTCACGCGCCAGGAGAACCAAATGAGTGTCGAATCCTTCACGCCCACCGCGATTCAGTTCAGTCAGGGTGCCGCGAGCAAGGTGAAGAGTCTGGTCGACGAAGAGGGCAACCCGCGGCTGAAGCTGCGTGTCTTCGTGACGGGCGGCGGTTGTTCTGGTTTTCAGTATGGTTTTACCTTCGATGAGGATCTTGCCGAAGATGACACCATTATCGAGCGCGAGGGTGTAAGCCTAGTAGTGGATCCAATGAGCTATCAGTATCTGGCTGGTGCTGAAGTCGACTATCAGGAGGGTTTGGAAGGATCCCGCTTCGTTATCAAGAACCCGAACGCAACGACCACGTGTGGCTGCGGACAGTCTTTTTCTATCTAGACATCAGTTGCTTCGACAAAACACCGTGCCATGCACGGTGTTTTTGTTTATGCAGGCGTTGCAGGGCGAAGACGCTTTAAGCGGGGTAAATGGCGCCGAGCACTCGCAGCCCTCGGGCGCCAGTCACGCTTGGTCGATTAGCTGCAATTCCTTCGATGCAGCAGTGCGCCAGCCAGGCGAACGCCATGGCTTCGATCCAGTCGGGTTCTATTCCGTGGTTGGCGGTGCTCAAGACCTCACATTCCGGTAACAGCGATTGCAGCCTTTGCATCAATGCGCTGTTGTGCGCTCCGCCGCCGCAAACAAGCACGTCCTGCGTATCGGGTTGAGCTGCCAGAAGCGACTCACAGATAGTGCGCGCTGTGAGTTCGAGTAGGGTGGCTTGGACATCTTCAGGCGCGATGTCCGGGAACGAAGCGAGATGGGCCTGCAGCCAGGACAGGTTGAACAGCTCCCTTCCGGTGCTTTTAGGTCCCACGGCTGAGAAGAACTCGTCTCGTAACAGCTGAGCAAGCAATCGATCGTCGACATGACCGCTTGAAGCCCAATTGCCATTGTGGTCAAAGGAATGTCCTTGGTGCTGCTGTATCCACGCATCCAGCAGCACATTACCTGGACCACAATCGAAGCCGCGGGTAGCTAGACCCGGATGGAGTAGGCTGACATTGCTGAATCCGCCGACGTTCAGTACCGCCCTGACCCGCGTTGCGTCATTGAATATCGCTTCGTGAAATGCCGGTACCAGCGGGGCGCCCTGGCCGCCCGCGGCGATATCGCGCTGACGGAAGTCCGTCACGACGCTGATGCCCGTGAGCTCTGCCAGCAGGGCAGGGTGCCCGATTTGGATGGTGAAGCCACGTTGTGGCTCGTGTCGCACGGTTTGCCCGTGGCTTCCTATTGCGCGGATGGCTGTAGCTTCGAGCTGCTCATTGGAGAGTAGTGCGTGTATTCCCGTGCTGGCGAGTTCAGCCCAAGCCCGCTCAGCCATGGCCGCTCGGGCGAGTTCGTCAGTAGCTGGAACGCACAGGTCGAGCAGATCCTGCTTGAGCTGCGCCGGCATTTGCTCGTAGTGCGTAGCCAGCAACGTGGTGCGTTGACCTTGTTCAATCAGCGCGAAATCCAAGCCATCCAGACTGGTACCTGACATCACGCCGATATAGAGAGGCATTTACTCGCTCTTCATTGCCAGCATGGTTTCCCGCTCTTCATCCATGCGCGCCATTAATGGTTTGCTCAGGGCTAGGAAACGCTGCTTTTCATTCTTGGCAATTGGGTCTGCCATCGGCAGCTTCAGGCCCAGCGGGTCGACGTGAACGCCATCGACTTGAAACTCATAGTGCAGATGCGGGCCGGTCGATAGGCCTGTTGTGCCGATGTATCCAATGATCTGGCCCTGCTTGACCGAAGAGCCGCTGCGCACGCCTTTTGCAAATCCTTGCATATGAGCATAGAGGGTACGGTAGCGGTTGCCATGTTGAATGACGACCGTATTGCCGTATCCACCCTTGCGGCCAGCAAGAATAACTTTGCCATCACCGGCGCTCTTGATGGGCGTCCCGCGAGGAGCGGCATAGTCTACTCCTTTGTGCGCTCGGATCTTGTTCAGGATCGGGTGTTTGCGCCCATTGGAAAATCGTGAGCTGATGCGCGCAAAATCGACCGGAGTACGAATGAACGCCTTGCGCATGCTTTCGCCATCGGCTGTGTAATAGCTGCTATTGCCCTGCTTGTTGGTATAGCGAACGGCGGTATAGCTTTTACCTCGGTTTGTGAACCTTGCGGCAAGGATATTGCCCGTTCCAACTTTTTCCCCGGCAATGGACTTCTGCTCGTACACAACCTCGAAAGAGTCACCTTTACGTATGTCCATGGCGAAGTCGATGTCGTATCCGAACACATTGGCGAGATCCATCGTCAGGTTATGACTGAGGCCCGCTGCTTTCGCCGCAAGAAACAAGCTGCTTTCGATGCGACCGTAGGCATACGCGGTATCCACGTCCGGCTTCAGCTGTTCTCTCTTGAATGCGTAGCCGGTTGCGGTCCGCTCTAACTGGACGCTTTCCAACTTATTCAACGGGCTGCGCAATTGGGCCAAATTGCCCGCATCATCCAGTTCGAACTCGAGGCGTTGTCCAACTTTGAGATGTGCAAGCTGCTTCGCTTCTTTACTGCTGGACAACACATCGTGAACGGTTGATGGCGGAAGCCCAACCTTGGCAAACACAGTCGATAGGGTATCCCCGGTAGCAACCACTACCTCTTTCGTTGTGGGCTTTGCTTCAACCGGCCCCATCTTGCTCTCAATTACCGAAGCATCAGATTCAGGATTGCTGGGCCCAGGGAGCGCGGTAAATGGTGTCTTTGAAAAAGGTTCTACAAAAGGATCTTCGCTAGTAGTGGCGAGTTCTGCCGCGGTATCGATGCGCAGATCAAGGAAGGTTTTTTTCGCTTCGACTTCGCGGGATGGAAATACAAGCAGGGCCAGGCTCAGAAGCGCAGCTACACCGCTTGCAGCCAAGAGATGGCTCTTCGGGTAGAGGGGTGCTTTCGATTTTGAATAGGTCATTAGAAAGTCTGGAATGTCTGGCGATTTTTTGTACAGGAAAATAGCTGTCTAAAATATAATCAAAGCTACTCTGAGGCAACCCTTGAATCCAATGCGCGCGCATCGGTTCGCGTTTGATGACGTTGAATTTTCCCGCCGTTCTTGTAAGGTTGACGACCTTTATCTATGTGGCGTGGGGCCTCCAATGAAGTCGGTTCAAGAGCAGTTGTCGGTGATCAAGCGAGGCGCTGACGAAGTGCTGGTTGAGGCAGAGTTGGTCAGCAAGCTCGAGCGTGGCGTTCCGCTGCGAGTCAAGGCCGGCTTTGATCCGACTGCGCCGGATCTTCATCTCGGGCATACCGTACTCATCAACAAGCTGCGACAGTTTCAAGATCTTGGGCACCAGGTAATCTTCCTTATAGGTGACTTCACCGGGATGATTGGTGATCCGAGTGGCAAAAGCGCAACGCGGCCTCCTTTGACGCGCGATCAGGTGTTGGAAAACGCAGAAACCTATAAGAGCCAGGTGTTCAAAATCCTTGATCCGGCCAAGACGGAGGTGGCATTCAATTCGTCCTGGATGGATCAGCTGACACCTTCGGACTTTATCCGCTTGGCCTCTCAATACACTGTCGCTCGTATGCTGGAGCGCGATGATTTCAGCAAGCGCTACTCGACTAACCAGCCTATCGCCATCCACGAGTTTCTCTACCCCCTGGTGCAGGGCTACGACTCCGTCGCGCTGCGTGCGGATGTTGAGCTGGGTGGTACCGATCAGAAATTCAATTTGTTGATGGGGCGCGAGCTGCAGCGCTCCTACGGACAGGAGTCACAATGCATCGTGACGATGCCGCTCCTTGAAGGGCTAGACGGCGTTAAGAAGATGTCGAAGTCTCTGGGTAACTACGTAGGGATTCAGGAAGCGCCTGGAGTTATGTACAGCAAGCTCGTGTCGATTCCGGATGCGCTTATGTGGCGATACTTTGAATTGCTTAGCTTTAGGGATATGGAAGAGATCGAGGGGTTTCGATCAGATGTGCAGCGAGGCGCTAATCCTCGCGACATCAAGATAAAGCTTGCCGAGGAGATCGTTGCGCGCTTCCACGGGGATGAGGCTGCAGCCACAGCTCACCGTTCTGCGGGTAACAGAATGAAAGAGGGCGAGCTGCCGGAAGATATTCCAGAGGTCGAGCTGACTTCTGCGGAAGATATGCCCATTGCTTCCGTGCTGAATCGGGCTGGCCTGGTGAAGAACGCGGCGGTAGCTCGCGATCTGTTGGCTTCCGGCGGTGTACGCGTGGATGGCCAGGTCGTTGATAGGGCGTTTGTTTTCAGGCTTGGCGCTACACATGTCTGCCAGGCAGGTAAGAAAGCCTTCGGTCGAGTTTCGCTGAAGGCTGAATAAACCTGAAAACAACCGTTGACGTGAGATTTTGAGTGCCTATAATGCGCACCTTCTCCGGCGCAGGCCTTTGGCGAAACCTCTTGTAAATCAAGAAGTTAGCGAAAATAAAGGGTTGCACGGATGGC